>Ga0326728_10002816_pt1 | contig 56618 bp, 53 predicted proteins | sample MB3enrmetagenome_FD_207602 | JGI IMG/M metagenome (GOLD analysis project Ga0326728, IMG submission 207602) | Lab enriched peat soil microbial communities from McLean, Ithaca, NY, United States - MB31MN | ecosystem: Environmental > Terrestrial > Soil > Wetlands > Peat | place: USA: New York... | reverse complement strand
ACATCGGGGTGAAAAAAGCATGAAGTTGCATACTCTCGCTATCGCGATCATCATCGTGTGCCTGTTCTTCGTGGTGCAGGGTTGCGGTGCATATCCTGCGGGGGACTATTCCAAAGTGTTCATCCTCCACCTCAACTTCAGCAACGGGATCGTGAACGAGCAGTCGGTTGAGATGCAGTATGGCGATCCTCCTACGCTCGGGTTCCAGGCAGGGGACATACACGGCAGCCTTAAAACGGCCGGTGGAGCGGTCCTCCAAGAGTTCGATCTCTCGGATCCACGATACCAGCTGAGTGAAGAGGGAAGGCAGGTGTATTCCAACAACGCCGATTTCACGCTCGTCGTGCCGTATTACCCGGGCGAGATGACACTCGATCTCACTGATAAGAAGACCGGGGCGTTGCTGAAAAGCGTGAATTTTTTTAATGCCATTAACCAGTTCAGGTTAATCTACCCGGGTGATCCTGACATGGCGACGGCAAACCCGACAGTCCCGTCTCCCAACGCGGTGCTCCCCGCATCACAAGCCGGGGCAACGGATTCCCGCCTGCCTCTTGTACTGGCTACCCTGTTTTCCGTCTCGGTGTTTCTTGCAGCGGGCATGGCAATCTGGGTTATCCGCCGCAGGACCGGTGTACAGACACCGGATAAACAGGTTGTTCTCATCGTCGATGATGATCCGCTCGTTGTCAACCTTATTGGAACATTGCTTGACAAGAAAGGGTATGCCACCCTCAAAGCATCCGGCGGGAAGGAATGCCTTGATATCCTGAAGACCCGGATTGCCGACATGATACTTCTTGACGTGGTAATGGAGCCGATGGATGGGTGGCAGACCCTTGAACAGATCAAGAAGAATCCCGATACCGGATCGATCCCGGTCCTGATGATTACCGGTAAAAAACTCACTGCGTCTGATGTGAAGAAGTACAACCTCCAGATAGACGACTATATTATGAAACCATTCCTACCGGCTGATCTCTATGCGGCGGTCGATAAGATCCGTGAGCGAAAACAGAAACTGAACGAAACCCTGCTCTTAGCGAAAAAGGCAGGTATTGACAAGGAAATGTTGTATGAGTGTTCCATGTTATCGGGGCGCATCTCGATCAACAGGAAGATCCTCGATATCCTGGACGTACCCCGGGCTGTACCCCAGCTGACTGATCTGGACACTCTCGACGATATGCTGGTAGTCGACTATATTAACGTCAAAACCGGTCTCCATGAGAAACGCGTAGAACAGCTGCGACAGGAGATCAAGAAAGCGTTCACATCCAAAGGGCTTCGGGAACCAGGCAGGTAGCCGCATGGTATCTTTCCAGAACCAGGGAGTTCAATCCTGGCAGCCTTTTGGATAAAGAAATGTCTGGGTTGCCATAATCCGGACAGAACGATTCACGCGGCATAAATACTACAACTGACCATGATATTGGATATATATGGAGCGGATGCAGCACCCTTACGACGCCGTTATTGAAGCATTCGCCCTGATGAGAATCCCCCGGGACCTTCTCGCATGCGAGATCTGGCTGGCAGCTGCCCTTGTTTCCATCTACCTCCCTTACCTGAACGAATCGTTCCTGCGGGTCCTGTTCGGCGTGCCACTCGTACTGTTCATTCCCGGGTATGCACTCATCGCGGCTCTTTTTCCGGCTGCCCGGGATATCGACGGGATCGAACGGATTGCACTCTCGTTTGGACTTTCCATCGCCATTGTCCCGCTCACAGGTCTTGCCCTGAACTATACCCCCTGGGGAATCCGGCTTGACCCCATCGTGACCTGCCTGAGTGTCCTCACGGTCGGACTATGCCTGGCCGCCCAGTACCGGCGGGCGAAGATCCCGCCGGAAGAACGATTTATCGTACCCTTCCGTGAAATGGGCCAGGCTGTTTCCGACGAATTTTTTAAAAAAGCCGGAACCTCCCGCACCGATCGGATCCTTTCCATCATCCTGCTCATCGCGATTATCGCGGCAGTAGTTACTACTGCCTACGTTATTGTCGTTCCCAAAGAGGGTGAGAAGTTCACGGAATTTTTTATCCTTGGCGATAACCAGAAAGCCGCAGATTATCCGACAACGCTCATAACCGGCGAGAAAAATTCACTGTATATCGGCATCGGAAACCACGAGTACCGCACGGTCAATTATACCGTTGAGACCTATTTTTCGAATATGAGTTTTGACCAGACGACAAACAGCACTTCTGTCGAAGCCATGATCCCCCTTGACCGGTTCACGGTCTCGGTTCCGGATAACCAGACGGTTGTCAGGCCCTATACCTTCACTGCTACAACCAAAGGATTCAACCGGATCGACTTCCTCCTGTTCAATGAGACCGTTCCGAACGACAAGGTAACCGGTATGGACAGGATCAACCAGAGCTATCGGGACCTTCATCTCTGGGTTACTATCGGGTCGATACACTGACCGGGTCGTGATCCCGGGATCGGACAACTCACCGCATCAACAACTGCACAGTCCTGCCGTCTCAAAAAAACAGGATATTATTCAGGAAGCACGGAAAAAACCGCATTCACTGTCGCTAGTTTAGGGTCAGGAGCGCAACGTTCCAGCTGGATGACTTTTCCCGTCCCTTCTGCAAAAACCGATGCGAAGAGGCTGCAGACCGGGCAGGGATTTGCAGTGCAGCACCGGGGAGACTCCTGGGCCATTACTCTGCACCCCCCGATGAGCCGGTACTCTTCCATCGTCACGGTAATAATCTCTCCTTCATGGGAGGACTGGATCCGCCCGGCCACTTCGAGAACATCAACGCCAAGTTCCCGGATGAGGTTGTGAAGTGCGGTCATCTCAGAGGGGATTACCAGGTGTTCCCGTTCGCGGAGCAGGCGGAGCAGGGGTGCACTTGCGGGTTCCACCAGGAGCCCGGCCGTATCCGTCCCCGTTACAAACGAGTCCATGGGCAACGGTTCGCCATGGTATACCGCGACCGGCAGAAACTGCATGGTGCGTGTCCTGCCATCCCTGCCGTTCGGGATAATGCATGCATTCCCCTGGATACCCAGATCGGCACACGTACGCGTGAGATTAATGCTTCCCTGTGCAGGGAACAGGCTGATATACTGGAGGTCAAGGGGGTCGCTGCCGGATAACGTGGTAAAGAAGATACCCGTCAGGAGACACACCAGACCGGCCACTACCAGCTCGGCACTCGTGAAGTCGCTGCGGTCGGTCAGGATGGCAGTTACGATAAGGATCCCTGCCATGACGATCAGGAGAAGAGCCGCACGGTAGTAGGGACTCAGGGAAGGAAATTTCATCATCAGGCTCCGGTATACTGTTTTCTGAACTGATACTCGCGGACAGACTGGATCGCAAGGACTATGGCAGTTATCGCACCGATGACCAGGAGAGAGAGCAGGACATGGTTTGATACCTGGATGAGCAGTGCGATACCGAATGACCCGCCGCAGAAGAATGCAAATGGCATGAGATCTCTGCGGGATTCAATCAATCCCAGCGCTCCGCAGACGATACCGGCAAGCATGCATACGGAGAATAGACCCGCCCAGAGGTTCATGATACCGCACGCGACAACAAGCGGTTCGCCGCCGCATACCAGGAAGAACCCGCGGTCACGCCAGGTCCGGGTAATGGCGAGGACGCCCAAAAAGAGCAGGAGCAATGTGACGTTGAGATACCATACGGGCGAACCCAGGAGAATGGAAATTACCACAACTCCGGTAGCAAGTGCAATAAAGAACTGGTATTCCGGCTGGGGAAGGTTCACGGCCGAGCCCCCCGCGCACTTGCAGCGTCGATGATCCGGGTATGCACCCGGATATTCTGGGATTCCAGCTGCCGTACAACATACCGGATATGGCTGCTGTCCCCCAGTCCGAGTGAGATGATGCGGGCTTCGGTCATCTGAAGCCGGGAGAGGGTCCTGGCAAGCTGCCCGGAAAATGCAGGGTTTCTCTGGTGCTGCAGGACACTGAGATACCTGTCCCGCAACATCTCGTAAAATGCCAGGTTTTGTGAATCTGTCGTTTGCTGGAGCGCATTCTCGGTATGGCGGACATATGACCGGAGATCTGTACGGTCCGGCATGCGATAGAAATGAACCAGACGGTCAACCGGATGCATCCATTCCTGAATGTCCGTGATGCAATGCGTTACGTTCTTCTCTTCCCGGATCAGGTGAAGGATATTCGGGCCTGATATAAAGAGTACCGATACATACTGGTATGTCTGGACTATCTGCTTCACCATGCCGGTAACCACTGAGATCATCCGGTGGAACTCCTTCTCCGGACAGGGTGCTCCGTTCCAGGGAAGATCGACGATAATCAGGGGCGGGTGACTTATCAACCCGGTATATTTCCTGACAAAGATCTTATCGTATTTTGCAGATATTTTCCAGTCAACATGACGAAGATCATCGCCATGGATATATTCCCTCAGCGAATGGATATCAAGACCCCTCCATGCACTTATCTTCCGGCTGGCCGTGGTCCCGGCCGCCTCCGACTCCGGCTCTGCGAATAATCCTGACGGCTGGACCGAGAGGACAGGTCCGCAATCCCGTTCCCGGGTGAGCTGGAACGTATCCTCGAAAAAAAGGTTCCGGACATTCACCGATACCCCGGAGAAATGGTGTGTGCCGTGAATGGCCGGGACAATCTGGTAGCTGAGCGGGTACGTCCGGGACGAGGGATCCGGGTTGATTGTGACCGTTGTTACGCCTTCTTCAAGGGTCGTGTGGGAAGGAAGCAGATCCGTGACCTCGGTGTGCATACGGGATGCACCCCGGCACGTAAGCACTGCAGTCACGTGCAGCGAAGTCCCTTTCCTGACAGGGTTCCGGCTCAGGGACCGCTGGATCTCTACAGAGGCGACAATTTCCCGCAGGCTGTTATCAAAAAGGAGATATTGCCCGAGAATACCTGCGATCAGCGTCACCCCTGCAAGGAGGATTGCCAAATCATCAAGGATGAACGCACAGGAAATAAGGAGGAGACTTGTCAGGCACAATCCCTGGGTGCATCGTCTCAGCAGCAAAACTCAGAGCACCTCGACTTTTGTTACTATTTCATCCAGGATCTGACCCCGTGTGAGACCTTCGATCTCCGCGTCGCGGGAAAGGATTATACGGTGGGCGAGGGCAGCCCGGGAAATCTGTTTGATGTCATCGGGGATCACGAACGTCCGGTTGTTGAGGGCGGCCATTGCCTTGCCGCCGTTGACCAGGGACAATGAAGCACGGGATGATACGCCGAGATCAATATCCGGGTGCGTCCGGGTTGCCATGACCAGGTCGCGGATATACTGGAGCACGGGCTCTTCAATGGTGACCTGCCTGACCACCTGGATATACCGTTTGAGGATAGCTTGGGTGAGGATCGGGGTGAGAGTCCGGGAATAGGAATCCCAGTTCAGCTGACCGGAATTCGCGCGTTTTATTATGCTGAATTCTTCTTCTGCACTCAGGTAGTCGGACCGGATGCTGAACATGAACCGGTCCCGCTGGACTTCGATCAGGGAGAACGTTCCTTCGAACTCATGGGGGTTCTGGGTGGCAATGACAAAAAACGGGGAATTCAGCGGCAGGGTGATCCCGTCAAGGGTGACCTGGCGTTCACTCATCGCCTCGATAAAGGCACTCTGCGATTTCGGGTTGATACGGTTGATTTCATCGACAAGAAGGATATTGGTGAAGACCGGTCCTTTCCACAGGACGAACTCATTTTTGTTTTTGTCGTAGATCCGCACGCCGATCATATCGGAAGGCTGGGTATCAATTGCACCCTGTATACGGTTGAAACTGCAGCCGGTGAGCAATGAGATAGACTTTGCAATCGTTGTTTTTGCGGTTCCGGGTACACCTTCGATCAGGATATGCTCCTCATTAAGGAGGGCAATCAGGATAAGTTCGATTATCTCCTTGTTCCCGACAATAAATTCATTCAGTTTTTCATTGATCGCAACAGACAACCGGGAGATCCCATCGATCTCCTTTTTCAGGTCCGCTGCTGACAGCCGGCCCAGTTCGGGACCCTCTTTTACCGGGGATATATGGCTGTCGGCGGTCGCGTCAGGTATCCGGGAAATATCCGGGGTCTCCTTTTTCCCGGCACGTGAAGACCGGGATATATCGGCAATTTTCTTGTCAATAGTGCTGTGATCCATTCTGCCACCTTACATTGTCTGCTTTTTCCATGCCCACGCTGCGCCCAGCATCAGAAGGCAGACTATGGAAATTTCCAATATAGCTGTGGTTCTTATTACATGAAGTATTTCGCTGAATCCGCTGGCATCAGCCGTCCGGGAGTTCATCTGGTCGATCAGGACCATGCCGTTCCGGTCGGTAATCTGCCGGATAAAGTAGCGGTTATTCCCGTTTTCTTCCGGGGAATACATGGAGTTGATGAAAATGTTCGGATCGGAGATGACGATAAGCTGCCCCCCATCCAAGGGTTCGGTGGCCATGATCGGGAATGTCCCCATATCTTCTCCGTAATGGAGCCGGCGATCGCCAATAATGTCGTTCCAACTCAGGACTGAGCTGAGTATGAGGGGAGATCCGCCGTTGAGCGGGGCGGCATTGTTCAGGGACAGGTCCTCAGGCAGGGGAACCGGGCTCTCTGCAGAAGTGCAGTATGCTACGATCGTATAGGGGTCCGGATATGCCTGGTCCAGACTTTCCACGGTCCCGGGAAGGATGGAGATACTGCTGCCGATTCCGGCCAGGATCTCATTTCCTGTCCCGAAATGGTCGGCAAGGAAGATCGTGTTTCCGTTGTTAAGAAATGCCTGGTATCCAGCGAGTTCCGCCGCTGTCGGAGGATAGCGCGGTGCGATAATCAGGAGGATGGTGTTGTTGTGGTATCCGGAAAGTTTTCCGGGATCGTAAATTTCCGTATACTGGTTGCGGTTGAGATCGGAAAAAAACGAGGATGTGCCGTTCCAGTCGTAATTGTAGCGCGAGAACTCCATCGTGTTCGCTGAGAGGTGTATGACAAGAATGATCGCAGCTGCAACCAGCACCGCACCCGCAATCCAGAACGCCGGCCTAATGCTCCTCACTCCTCATCTGCTCTTCCGTTGAATCGATCGCAGTCTCAAACACTGCCTGGTCTCTTACTGAAACATGTCCGCCATACCGGATCTGTTCATAGGCAGAGACAAACCTGGCAAACGCACCGCAATACGGTTTTCCCTTGCAGTTCCGGGACATCTCCCGTGCTGTCAGCGACTTGTGCCGTTTGATGCGGTGGTCACGGGCGATACGCTCTGCAAACTCCTGGTAGATCTTCCGGGATGCAGCACTCAGTCCCAGCACCCTGAGTAAACGGGTGTAATAGGCAATAATTGTCTCTTTTCCGGAGTTCAGGGAATCGTCAGCCGGGGTTTTCTGGCCCGGAACCTGCACGGTCTGAAGTCGTCCGGTCTCATCGGGGAAATCCGGGTCCCGGGATGTAACCGGCGACGGTAGTGTTCGCGGTCCCATACGCCGCAGGTAATATATTGCGGTCCCGATAAAGAGCAGGAAAATGATGATCCCGGAGATGACCAGCGCTATCAGCCCGTAATCCATCTGGACTCCCCGGATAAAGGTGATATCGACAGTGGCGGGATCACTCTCGGATGGATTGATCGGGAACCCGTCCCCGGAAAAATCTGCAATTAGGGTATGTCTCCCGGGCGGCAGGTGGATCGTCTCCATAAACTCTCCCTTTGCATTGGTAGTGGTGACAATGACATGTGACTGGTCCCAGGTGATCTGGACTGGTGCAGACGCGACCGGATAATTTGCCAGGACCGTGCCGGTACAATTGACGTTGCCGTCAATGTCCGGTTTGTCGAGGGTAAGATTGGTCGCCGAATCGACAGCAATGACCGTAAGGGTCTTGTCGGCCGAACGGGCATCGGGGGACCGTGAATAGGCGGTGTGGTTGCCTGCAGTGATCCGCCCGATGGGGAGCTTGACATCGTAGTATCCGAACGCATCGGTCTTTGTGGAGGAAACCGGATAGTCGTCGAGATAGAGTGTTATGGTCTGGTTAACCGCACGGAACGTAGTGTTTCCCTTGAGGGTTAATGAGAGTCCCATGAGCTCGATGAGGTCCCGGTATTCTCCGGAATCAGGCCTGAGGAACAGGGAGATGCGCTCCTCGCCGGGTATGAGCGTCGTGTTCACCGCTATCCTGGCCGTTGCTTCCGGTTTTTCAATGCTCCGGGTTATATTGTCGACGGTATCCTCGCTTGCAAGGTTTTTTGACGGGTCAAGGCCGAATTTTGTAGCGATGGTTGCGATTTTTTCTGTTGAGTTCCGGTAGCGGTCGGAAAGGCCCTCGACTCTTTTGCGTATCGCATCACCCTGCAACCTGATCGTCGTCAGCATATCGTTGTTGTTCTGGTCGCGGTACTGGATCTCCAGCGTCTGCAGGGAATCTAAGGTAACCGAGGTGTTCAGCAGGGAATCCAGGATCTCTTTCTGCTGTTCGGTATTGGTTTCAAGTTCCTGGATCTCACTTTGGTTCATATCCAGGGTGACAATCAGGTTTTTTAAGGAGAACTGGCTTTTTTCAAAGCTGTCAAGGTCCCTCTGGGCGTCTGCGGCATCGTCGATCTGGATGTTCAGCGAGATCGGCCCGGAAAAATCAATCATGTCCTGGAGTTGCGGCAATATATCCGTAGTGCTGTTCAGCGACTGGTATTGCAGTACCTCCACGTTGTCGTGGAACAGCGTAGAAACTGTGTCGTTTTCGATGTTGTAGAGGAGGGGGTTTGAGAATGCGTGAACTAAAATGAGGACGATAGCTGTGACAATGAGCGCGAGGACCGTATACCGGACGTTCGTATTCATTTATAGAGTATCTCCAGGACTTTTTCCGTTACAATCCCCCCAAACAGGAGAATCCCGGCAGCAACGACGTATTTGAGATATCGCATATACGGGGGAAGAGAGAACCGCGTATCCATCAGTTCGACGATGACAAGGAGTCCGATCAGCCACAGCACAAAGAAGATTTCCAAATCGATGCTCCGGGCAAGGAGCATGAAAACACTGATTGCCATGAGCCAGATCGCTATGGCCGCAACAGCAAGGATCTTCTTCTTCATAGTTTCCATACTATTTGGGATTCCGGCTATAGGTAATTTTCTTTTATTTTAATGCGGGTTATTATAGTATCACTATCCGGGTCCGCGAGAGTTATCCGGGGAAACATTATTACCCATGCCGAAACTATGATGGATGAAGTATGTCCATGATGAAACACGTGATCCCGGGAGCAGGAATTCTGGTTCTTGTGCTTATCCTGGTCACCTGCCCGGTCCAGGCATTCACGGCAAAAACCCTGGATATTTCCATCCAGAGCAATACCGATGCAGCAGTAAGCTTCAGCTACGATCTCACATGGTACGAGAACATCGTGGTCTATTCCCAAATCGTGAATCCTGCCCATGAGCTTTCGAATGCGTTCAGGTCCCAGTTCGGGAAAAATGTTTATGTAACTTCGGTATCCGGGGACCAGGCTCAGTTCGTGGTGGAAAATTTTGCGTCCGGTAAAGTAACCAACGGGGCGGTTATCCTGAAAACCCCGTCGCTCTCGTTCATGGACGCACAGAAAGTCCTGGACAGGTACTGGTTCGCGCGGTTCGTCAGTCCGGATTTCTCCCCTGAGGTCACCCGAGTCAGTTTCCCTGACGGGTACTCTGAGGTGTTTTATAACCAGGACTACATCCCCTCCATCAGCCATACGATCGGTTCCCCGACCTGACCGGGCTGCATCAGAAAGTGATGTATAATTGAAAGATCCAAACTATTTTCGATGGAAAAAATACAGATTCAGTTTAACGAATCTGACTTTAAGGTCTATTATGACTATTGCCTGAGATATTACCAGATTCAAGATACGGTCAGGAAACAGTCCATACAGGTATTTCTCGATCTTTTTGAAAAAGATATCATCACTGTCGAGGAACGGGATATTACGCAGGCCCGCCAGTTCCTCTCGGAAAAATGCGACAGCCTCAAAAGGACGCGTGACGGCACCGTGGGGGAAGAAGAAACCACGGTGCTCTTCCAGGAGCGGATGTGTTCAGACCTCCTCCTTTTGAGCGAAGACCTTGCAAAAATTTTCCGTCTTATCGAGAAACACGGGGTTACCGCGAATTACCTGATGATCCTCGCCACCTTTTCCCGGGTGATTGACGAGAACCGGAATTCACACATCGCTGCCATGTATGATCTCAAAAACGAAGTGGTTGAAGCTCTCGCCCGCCCCCTCGCTGAGATCATCCGGCCGAGACTGGGATTGGATCAGCACTGGGACCCGGTGCTTCGTGAACTAACGGTCATCGCTGCACGATACAACCAGCGGCATGATGAACCGAAATTTGACCTGGATATCATCCAGCTTGTGGGACCGACCGTCGTCTCCCATTTTGACAGCGATGCGCAACCCCGCGAGATCCTCTCAGTACTGCCATCGTATTTTGAAGAGAGCGAACTTGAAGAATTTGAAGCAGTCCTGAACCGGGGATCAGAAGACGTGCCCGATGCAGGTATCAACTGGGATGCAGTGCACGTACCGCTGAACGTCGTTGCCAAAGCGGTCGCTGCACAACGGGACAAGTGGGCTGCTCAGGGCAGGTCTGACATATCCGGCCAGTATTCCCTGCCACCCTCAATGGGCACGCAGCCTGCCGGTGACGGGTCGTATTCTGTCGGGGCATATTCTGCCGGCACGCCACCGGTAAGCGGGCACAAGATATTTGAGATTGCGGTAAGCCCGGATTTTACCACTCAGGTGGAATCTCCGGTTAAAGTCTATACCATCCCGGAAAGTGTCCCGGAACCGGTGAAATCCTCCCGGATAAAACCGTATATTCCGGTTATTATCGGGGGTCTGGTAATCGTTTTGTTCATTATCGGGACCCTGATTGTGTCCGGGGGTTTGAATTTCGGTGGTGCGGGTCACGCGGCAAATTCAAGTTCTGCCGTCGGTAAAAATGCCACTGTCGCAAAATCAACGCCTGCAAAAACCGCAACTACGGCAAAACCCACCCCGACTCCTGTTCCAACACCCACGGTGGCAGTTTACAGTTCAACTGATATCGGCAACCATCTGGTCGATATTGCCTTTGGTCTGAACAATAATGGTATTCAGAAACTCAACGGGAACGCGGTACCGGTCTCTGTTTCTGGTTTCTATACCAATGATGATACTGCTCTGTTAGACAACTTTACCAACCAGTTCAACATTTACTCCGAGACTACACAATTAGCCCAGAATGTATCGTTTGATACCGGGTCAGGTGGAATTCGGCTTGATTTTATACCGCAATCTGCGTTACTCCAGATGCCCATCGATAAAACCACGGTATATTACAAAAACGATTCGAACGGGGACTATTATTTCCTCCAGACCAGTCAGAACGAGATCACTTCAAAGAACGCGGTAAAAACATACATAGACTCTGATTTGACGGGAAATGATCGGGAGCGTTGGACTTTGCGTGCATTGCTCTTCAATCTGGGATTTTTCGGCACAACAACAAAATATCCGAATAGTTTGTTTTATGCCGGTTCCACCAACGCCACCCAACCAAGCAGTATTGACTGGGACGCAATACAATTAATGTACAGCAATAAAATTACCAACGGAATGAGCAAGGGTACCGTGAGAGGAGTTATCTGATGATAACGTACCGCTCTTTTTTCCAGCCCCAAATGCGATGTTTCTGAAAAGGATCCCAAAACTCAGATCTTATCGTGCAACCGCCAGGAAACGTATGCAGCCAGTACAATGACAATACCCCCCATAATATATTCCAATGGATTGGTATAGCCGGTAAATGCCAGTGGCTGTCTGGCCAGTCCCCTGCCAATAGCTATTCCACCGAGCATGCAGCATACCAATGCGCACAGCAGCAGACATGCCTTCAGGATTGCACCGGTTTTTGGATTTTCTGCAATGTTTTTACGGTATTTAACATAGAGCAGGACGCAAAGACCGAGAAGTACGATAATAATCCATTCAGACGGATTGAAGAGATCACTTCCCAGTAAGGTGAAGATGAAATCCGGAGGGGCCGTGAAATTTTTTAGGTATGGACCTAACAGGGGATACAGCCACCGTACGGGATCTGTCCACATGGAATCAAGGATCTGGTGGGAGAGTATCCCGATATCCAGTGAGAGGATAATCGGGGATGAGTAATAGTTCCAGAGCAGGAGTCCAATCGCCATCAGGATCAACAAAACAAGCAGGTTGTGAAAAAGGAATCTGCCATTCCCGTTGACGGCGGGTACCAGGATAAAATTGAGTGGTTTATCGACAATGTCAGGAATGACTGCCCCGACGATGCATGGGACGATCCACCGGTTATCGCTGAGGAGATCGCCGATTAATAACCCCAGTACGACTCCGGTGAAAAGGTGGAAGAAAAAAAACATATACTGATTGATCTGTATGTCATTTTTCTGTTAAAAAGATCGCATCAGGTTATCAGTCAGGAGGGAGCGGGCAGGGTACCTGACATAAAATCTCCCCTGAATCCCTTTTATTTCGAAGGAATGGTGATGGTCACCCGGAGATTTCTGGAAAGACAGTGTCTGTCAGGAGTGCTGGATAGATCCGATTCCTGTCAAAAACACATAGTAAAAAAAAGGGGGGTTATGCTATTCTTAGATTATATGTTGGACCCAGTTCACGAAGTTTCCAACGACGTCCTGGTTCGCGGGTGTTGGGGTTGTCTGAGGTGGAGCCAGCATGGTACCTTGAGGTGACGGTGTGGATGTTGACGCCGTTGAGGTCACCGTTTGTGAGGCTACCTGATAGAACAGCGCGTACGTGCTGAAGTGGGTGATCTGGGCGCTGACTACATGGTTAACCGGGTCAACAGTCGTGGGGATCGTAGTCCACGTGCTGGTTGTGGCATCATAGGTCTGGATAGACATGGCAGCGGTATTGCCATCCACCGCACTGATGGCGGCGGCCCATTGTGCCGCGGTCAGGGAGAACGAGACTGTCGCACTTCCCCCGGTAAACTGGGTACCGGTTGGTTCACAATCGATAGCGAGTCCGGAGAAGGAATAAGTGCTTCCCTGGCCGGCAGGTAGCGAGGTTGGATTGACTGGAACGACAGATATCTTATCTACCGACATTCCGGTACTTGAGGTAACCTGGGTACCCTTGGTGATTCCCACCGATGAGGAGAACCCGGCGGTTGGATCTGTCTGGAGCGTATAATCCTGAGAGATTACCCCTGTTGCATCATGTGAGAGGGATACCGTTGTCGTAACAAATCCCGGTGGTGCTAACTGCCCGTTATTAGGTGCTGCCGCTGCCGGTGCTGCTCCGACCGCCGCACCGCCACCGCCACCGCCACTGCTTCCAGTAGAGGCTGCCGTTGATGCTACACGAGAACTGAACAACGCATACGTGCTGAAGTGGGTGATCGTGGCCGTCACTATATGGTTAACCGAGTCAACGGTCGTAGGGACTGAGACCCATGCGCCGTTTTCATAAGTCTCGATAGTCATACCAGCCGGGTTACCACCGGCATTACTGAGTGCGGTGGCCCACTGATCATCGGTAAGGGTGAACGAGATAGTCACACCACTACCACCGGCAAACGTGGTACCGGTTGGTCCACATGTTACTGCAAGTCCGGAGAATGAAAACGTGGTTCCACGCTGGGCATAAGAAGTGTCAGGAACCGTGGCTGGAGGGGTTGGTGTGATACTAAGAGTACTCGTCCCGGAAGGTGTGACTACCGTAGTACCCGGGGGGAGCGACACTGTTGATGTGAAGGTTGCTGCTGATGAATTTGTCGTGACATCAGTAGGAGTGGTACCCTGAACCACTCCACTTGATAGCGGAACGTTTACCTGGGTCGTTGGCGTCACTATCGTAAACAGCTGGGAAAATGACTGGGAAGCACCAGTTGTCTTGGTGTCAGTAATCGTGATAGTCACATCTCCCGAATAGATGTCAGCAAATTTCAGACTGAGCGTTCCTGACGGGCTCGTGGCACCGGAAACTGTTCCGGATACAACATAATTGACACCGATGGCGGAGCCAGTCTGTGTACCATTGATTGTGACGCTGTAATCTCCCGGACTGATATTTTTACTGCTGGTAATGGTCGAACCACTTACCGGCGTCAATGTAATTGAGGAACCATCATTGTACGATACAACCATTGAGGGGTTGGCAACCCCTGTTGTTACAAGGTTTGTATTGGCACTGCCCGTTAAGAACCCGTACGGCATATTAATGCTGGGGATGGAGATTGAGTTTCCCGTCGGCTGGATGTCAGTTGAAGTAATCTGGTATTGAATAGTATCCCCATTTTCAACTCCGGAGAGATCTATATTTATAGTATCTCCAGATTGCAGGTTAGTAGTCGCTTGACCCGAAGGCAGCGAACCTGCGAATGTCAATGCCGATGCTGCAGGTACAATCGCAATGATCATCACAATAACCAATACGATACCAAGTGCTATATGTTTCATTTTTTTCATTCCGTTATCACCTCAGATACTATGTACGTTACCCTTTACTCCTAATTTCACATAAACCTTCTGATCCGTTTTTATAAATTTAGTATAATACACTCTGCCTTAGTAATTGCTCAGGTTTCGAGTCACTCTTTTCTCATTCATACGTGCAGGCAAGATCATACATTATTTTGATATTTATATTTTGCGATAAATCTGTCCAAATCCTCGTGGTAGGGAAACTTTCATCAGCTGTGATATTATTCGAAGTACGTGGAGAACGAGACCCGAGCATTGCAGTGTTCGCGGTTAGAACTGACAGGATAATCTCTTTAATCTGGCAACCGGTTACGCATATTTTTTGATAATCAGATGTAAAAAGGTTGTTTCATGATTAGCATTGTTCTTGGCACACGACCGGAGATCATTAAAATGGCACCGGTTATCCGTGCCTGCCAGCAGAAGGGTATCAAGGAATTGCAAATAAATATAAGCAGGCAATCTCAAATATTGTGGTCAGCAAAATAATAATAATTACAATCAATTGTCATTCATTTTTTATGTGATGACATACGGCGTGATATCTGATGACGGAAACAATCAATTATCCCTACAGTGGAGGTTCGGAAAATAGCACAGGCTCAAAAAGTGCTGCCGTTACGGATACCCCTGTCAAGCTGGAAACAGCCCTGATCCAGGTAAAAGAAGATGACGTAGTCCTGCAAAAAGGTCTAATAATCGTCATACCGGCCTACAACGAGGAGGTTGCTCTTGGTTCTGTTGTCCTGCAGGCCCGTCAGTTTGCTGAGAAAGTAATCGTTGTTGATGATGGCTCAGTTGACAACACTGCTGCTGTTGCAAAAATGGCCGGGGCTGAGGTTGTTTCTCTTGAACATAATACCGGGAAAGCTTATGCTCTCCTTCTTGGACTTAAGAGAGCGAAGGAACTTGGCTGCAAGGTTGCCATTATGATGGATGCTGACGGACAGCACCACGCCCGCCATATACCAAGGATTGCTGCCCTTGCCTTGAACGGTGAGGCAGATCTTGTCATCGGGTCCCGGTTCATTGAGCAGAATGGACGGGTCCCCGCCTACAGGCGAGTTGGACAGAAAACTCTCGATATCGCTACCAATTTCGGGGCAAAGCAAAAAGTTTCTGATTCCCAGTCCGGGTTCCGTGCCCTCAGTCGGAAGGCACTGGACTATCTGGATTTTAAATCTGATGGGTACAATGTAGAATCGGACATGATAGCCCATTTTACCGCGAATGGACTTGTACTCAAAGAGGTGCCGATAGATATCCGGTACGATGTCCCCAACAAGCACAAAAAGCACCCGTTGACGCATGGGATGGGGGTTTTATCGCGTCTGATCAATATGATCAGCTACAGGCGACCGCTGCTGGCGTTCGGGATCCCGGGAGTTGCTCTCATTGTTGGCGGAATGGCCACTGAGATCTGGGTATTCTCTGAATTAAGCACCGGTGGAGTTTTTCATGACGTCCTTGCAATTGGAAGTGGATTTGTTTTGGTGCTTGGTATGCTTCTGCTGATTGCCGGGTTGATATTGAATACGCTGGTTATCATCGTTAAAGAACATAATGTATGAAATTTTCTCAAAGCTCCGGAAAAACTGAATATTCAAATTGGCCGCTTCTGAAGGGAAGCATATCAATGCAATAAAAAGTGAAAATCTGGTAAAACCATGAAAATACTGGTTGTTTGTTCAACACTTGATTTACAATACAAACTTGGTTGTACTCCATCATGGTGGCAGCTTTTAAAAGCGTTTCATGAAACCGGAAATGAAGTAATTGCAGTTCCTTTTCTGGGGGATCCGATAGAATCTCTCTGGTGGCGTTGTTATCCTAATCCTTGTGCACCGGAAAGTAAGTTATTTAACCGGTACTTGGATTGGAAAAAGTCGTGCGGCTCCTATACAACCTGTCAAACAAAAGGTCAAAATGGAAGATCGTCAATTTTCAACAGTTTTTCAGAGAGGTATATCCGATCAAAATGGGAAAAAACACTTCAATTAATTTTTAATAAAGAACGTGATATTGATGCCCTCTTGTTCATGAACGTGCCATTGAATTTTGTTGAGGGCATTCCGGAAAAGATTACATCCTCCTATGGAATTCCTGTTGCATATTACGATGGGGACATGCCGACAATCCTTCCTAAGTATGCAGTAGGACGGGGGTTCAAATTCAATTATTATGTCGATGCAGATTTATCAGGATTTGATGCATTTTTTACCAATTCAAAAGGAGTGATCCAGGATCTCGAAGAGATGGGTGCCAAAAATGTGTACCCACTCTATTACGCAGCAGATCCTGAATTGTTCAGGCCGATGGCTGTTGATAAAACGACGGATATCTCATTCTTTGGCTATGGCAGCGAGTTCCGTGAAGAATGGATGACAAAGATGATCACAAAACCTTCTGAAATATTATCGAATCGGAATTTTTCTGTCGGGGGAAAAGGATTTGGCATTGATCTCGGTAAAGCCAGCATGATTGGAGATCTCAGTTACAGTGCATTCCGGAGATTTTGTTGCCAAAGTAAAATCTGTCTCAACATCACCCGCTGGTCACATACGTCGGTTTATGCTTCGGCAACAGCCCGACCTTTCGAGCTTGCGGCATTCGGAGCGTGTATTGTATCGCAGCCCTATAATGGAATTGAAGAATGGTTTGATGTCGGGAGAGAAATTATTGTTGTGAAGAATCAGGATGAAATCTTATCAACGTATCGGCATCTCCTTGACTCAGACGATGAGCGGGAAAAGATCGGTGAACGTGCCCGGCAACGGATTCTGAAGGATCATACCTATTACCACCGTGCTGAGGAACTTATTCAGATACTCGGTTTTACGAAACCGGGCATTGATGATAGTGTTAAAGTCTGACACAAGAAAATTGATGTGTGACTATGACCGCAGACTCCCCTTCGAGAGATGATCGGCAGCTATTGAATACTCTTCCTCTTGCCTCGAAAATTCTTCTGGGATTTTCGATATATATTCCATCTTCTTGGTTCAAAATATCTGTCCTTAAACTGCTTGGTGCACATATTGGTAAAAATGTCTATTTTGGTCCCGGCTCCATCCTGATATCGAGTTGCTTTCGCAATGTCACAATCGGAGATGGTACCTTCATTGCACCAGGGGTAATAATGTACGTAAACAACCTTTCTATCGGGGCTCATTCCACCATAGGTTACCAGTGTCTTCTCGTTGGAGATCATATGACCATAGGATCCGGATGCAATATCAGTAACCGATCATTTATCGAGTCTTCATTTGCCCCGGTATCAATTAGTGACTCCGTTACTCTGGCTGCAAGTGTAATTGTTTCATCTCATGATGGGGCATACCGGCAAACGTATGGCCATCAGATGAAGGCAGAGCCAGTATCGATTAATAACAGGGCATTTATCGGTAACAATGCAATTATTCTTCCTGGTGTTGTGATAGGAGAACAGGCGATTGTTGGTGCAGGAGCTGTTGTAACGAAGAGTGTTGAAGCGAGGGCAGTGGTTGCCGGGGTGCCTGCGAGGGTAATTAAGACTTGTGCTGACGATCGAGATTGTAATGAGATTTTGGACGATAATTTAAATGAAAGCCAAAATTGAGAGAGCTGAGTGAATATGGAATCTGGAAATGCAACCGATAATACTTATATTATACGCAATCCGTCACAACAATTTTTCCATGGAAACCAGATTGATTTAGCGAATCCTCCGAAAGTGTCTTTCTGTATCCCGACGTTTAACAGTGAAAAAACTATTGAAATGTGTTTATCGAGTATTACCTCTCAAAATTATCCAAAACTTGAAATTATTATTGTTGATGGATATTCAACAGATAACACTATCAATATCGTGAAAAAATTTACCGATAAGATTTTTTTTGAGAAAGGCCCTGTAGGGTGTGCAAGACAAAAATCAATTCAAGAAGCAAATGGTGAAATATTAGCAGTTTTTGATTCCGATATTATTATTCCGCACAAAAATTGGTTACTAAATGCAATTCAATATTTTAATTATAGTAATACGGTTAGTACTGTCTGGCCACTTCTCATCGCACCACCTAATTCTTCAAAAGTTGCAAAATTATACCAAACAAATCTTCATAAGATTTTGATAGACGATCGGATGGAAAATAACAGAGGATTATTTGGTGGGGGTACTTCTTTGATAGTAAAAAAATATCTGACAGAAATCGGTGGGATCAATACCTCATTACATTGGGGTGAAGACTTCGATTGGGCAAAAAAGTTTAAAGATAAGGGATACAGTGTAGTTTTTATTTCAGATCCGATTTATCATGACACCATGAGAACATTGAAACAATTTTATAAAAAACAATTTCTTGGTGCGAACACATTTACCCAATCTGGTTTTGGATTGATGGGATTATCAAAAAAAGAAGTGTTCTATGAAAATTTTATTTTAGGTGGTAAGGGTATGCTTTATGGATTGGTTATTGAGAGAGATTCAGCGTGGCTGTATTACCCGGTTTTTTTATTTATTCGAATTTTAGCATATTCTATAATGTTTGTTAAAAAGATATTCAATCGAGAATGAACAGTTGTTTATATGATTTTTAAAAAGATAAATTTTATATTGTTGAAATCAGAACATTTAGATTACTTAAACTATCCAAAAAAATATCGTGGGATGGGTATATCCTAAATTGGGGAAATTATCTTGATATAGTTATGCATATATCTAGAAACCGCTATGCAAATATAGCCTATAAGGAAAAAAACGGTTGATATTATGAAAATTCTTCAAGTTATCTCAAGTTTTCCACCAGCGTATGCATATGGCGGCCCTTTGAAAGTTGCATACGACATATCGAAGGAACTTGTAAAAAATAATCATAATGTCACAGTATATACCACCGATGTTTATGATGCATATTCCCGCCTCCACTACAGCATTAACCCGGAAATAATGGAAGGGATAACAGTATATCGTTTTCGCAATATCAGTAATTTTTTATCGCGGCAAAATCTTTCCTGTGCCCCGTTAATGTTTTTGACTTTAAAAAATAAAATTCGGGATTTCGATCTCATCCATTTACACGAATATCGTTCTTTTCAGGCAGTGTTTGTTCACCATTATGCCAAAAAATATCATATCCCATATGTCGTCCAGGCGCACGGTGCTGTTTTACCCATATTCGAAAAACAAGGGATAAAGAAAATATTCGATTTCTTTTGGGGAGATTGTATTTTAAGGGATGCAGCAAAATTAGTTGCTGTATCGAAAGTAGAGAGAGACCAATATTTAAAAATGGGACTATCATTAAATAAAATAGAATTGATTCCCAATGGAATTGATATATCAGAATATACAATACTTCCAGAGAGAGGAATATTCCGAAAAAAATATGGTATTGCTGTCGATGAGAAAATAATTCTTTATTTAGGTAGGCTTCATAAAAGAAAAGGTCTTGAATTTCTCATTAATGGTTTCTCAAATGTATTGGATCAATCTCAAAATGTTAAGCTTGTTATTGCTGGTCCTGATGATGGATTTCTTGATATCTTGAACAATCTAATTAGAAAATTAAAAATTGGCGAGAAAGTTCTAATTACTGGTTCACTAACCAAAAATGAAAAATTTGAAGTATTAGTTGATGCTGATGTGTTGGTATATCCGGGAATATTTGAGATTTTTGGGTTGGTGCCATTTGAGGCAATTATGTGCGAGACACCGGTTATTGTGACAGATGATTGTGGATGTGGAGAGGTAATTAAAGAAGCTAATTGTGGATATCTCGTGAAATTTGGAAATATTACCGAACTCAGCACAAAAATAGATGAGGTACTTAAAAATTCTGATTCAGCAAAAAAGATGGTTCTTCACGGACAGCGATATATTAAATCATACTTAACTTGGAACACCATAATTATAAAATTTCAGGAACTTTATGAGGATTGCTTACGTAACTTTTGAATATCCCCCGTTTATAATGGGTGGGGCAGGGATACATGCAAAAAATATAACCAATGAATTGGCGCGACAAGGCCACCAGATCGTGATTTTTACGCCAGCTGTAAATGAATCTATTGCAGATGAAGAAACTGATATAAATATTGAAGTAATTCGTGTTCCCGTCCATCCAAAAATCCCATTCAAAGCACTCCAGTTCTGGTTGCGACTGCCTAAGGAGATAAAAAGAATTGAAAACAAAAGAATGTTTGATATAATTCACTTTAACGGAATCTCATATTGGTTCCTCAAAAAGAGAATTGTGAATGCTCCCCATATTCTTACCATCCATCATCTGGTAACAGATGCCATCACCAGCAGTAATGAAAATTTTTTGTCGCGGTTAAAAAATATCAGTGGTGAGAACGGATTCGTCTTACCGTTTATCGAAAAAAGGTGTATACAATCTGCAGATAAAATTATTGCTGTAAGTAAATTCACAAGAGATCAAATTATTCAGACATATAATGTCAATATATCAAAAATCGAAGTTATTTACAATGGATTTAATGATAGTAAATACACATTCTCTGAACAAGAACTTAATGAAATAAAGCTAAAATTTAGTATTAGCGATAAGCCAATCGTTCTGTTTGTAGGACGAATCGATGATCCTAGGAAAGGTCTGGATACACTTATTAAATCTTTCAAATTGGTTTTAAAAAATATTGATTCTCAACTTCTTGTTGTTGGCAAGGGAGAACAAAAACGACTAAGTGATCTTGCAGAATTTGTGGCGGATAAGATTATTTTTACCGGGTATATAGATGAAATAACATTACAAAAATGTTATGCCCTCTGCGATGTATATGTATGTCCTTCAAGACTTGAAGGGTTCGGCTTAACATTAATAGAGGCATTTGCAGCGGGAAAACCGGTTGTAGCAACAAATGTTGGAGCAATCCCGGAATTACTTCATGATGGCAAAAATGGCATACTTGTTGAAAAAGATGATATTCCGGGCATGGCCAAGGCAATTGTTCATTATTTAAAAAATCCACAACTTTGTGAAAAAATTGGTATGACAAACATAAAGACACTTGATGAAAAATTTAAATGGGGTACAAATGTGAAAGACCTAGTGAAAATCTATGAGGTCTCGTGAGGAATAAATGGCATTAAATAAAAAAATTGTTTTATCTTCAATTATCGCATATTTTTTACTGGCATTTTCCATGCTATATTTTAAATTTTTTCCGGTGATAATATCTCCAATAATATCAGATTTATTAATATTGGGATTATTGATTATATTATTAGGTATTCTCGTTATTCAGCCATTTCAATTGAAAACAACTTTTGAACTTTATTGCATTCTCCCACAATATCTATTATTTGCATTTATTATCCGGGCAATTCCGGTGTTGAGATTACCGTATCAGCCATTGGCAGATCCCTATTATTATTTTATTTCGACACTGAACGTTACTGATTACGGAACCCTGCAGCCGATTTTAACCTGGTGGTATGGTCTTGTTCAACAACAACTCACCTGGCCAGATTTACATCTTATCGGTGCTTTTATAATGAATATCACGGGTAATCAGTCGATAGAGATTTTACGCTATGTTTTACCCGTTATGGGGGTATTTTTTTTCCTTGGAGTTTTTTTATTAACTAAAGAAATTACAAACAATATTAATATTGCTCTGCTTGCAGGATTATTCGCTTCAACAAGCGATTCAGTACTTTTTTATCAATCTGAATATCATCCTCAGGGTATTGCATATCTCTATTTTGTTTTTTTATTCGTACTGATAATCCGGTATTTTTCGGTACCATCGTTGCTTAATGGATCTTTAATGATTGTTTATGCTCTCATATACTCTATCTCCCATCATTTTTCATCGATATTATTGGGTCTAATGAGTATTTTTTTCGTGCTTGCTTTTTGGATATTTCAACGATATAGTTCTCCTTATTTCAAATTCAACGATTCAGGTAAATTTGATTTTTTCTTACATCCATGGATTCTGATAGCAATCTTGATGATCACCAACCATATCTTTAGATATCCTGAATTTTTACGTGTTGTCAGCGATGCTATGAGATATCAAATAAAACCAACGGCCACTCTTGTATCCTATGGTTCAACGGTTCCCATACAGCAAACTATCTTAAATTCAACGAAATACCTTTTATTAGCATTAGCAATAATATCTATTATTTACATCTATAGATCAAAAAATAAAAAAGAATTTTTTAGTTTTGTGATTTTTATTGGAGTTTTTATATGCGGCATAATTGGCACTTTCATAGCATTCGTTCCGGTTGATCGATTGATCGGGTTTTATGTCCCATTTGCGGCTTTGTTTGCAGCATTAACGCTATTCCGATTCCGCAATATCTGGTTCACCGGCCTAGGTATGAAAATTAAATATCTTCTTATACTCGTTGTATCCATAATGATTCTTATTGCTGGTCCTTTGAATTTTTTCGCCCCAGGATTAATATTCCATGATTCTCCCAAAAATTCTTATTATTGGAATTCAGATGATTTTTCCGGATATTCTACATATGGAATTCCAGGATATTGGATTAATTCTTATATTTCCAAATCATCTACTTTTTTTGCATCGGGTTCTAGCAATACGGATTTCAATTACATGATTCCCTATTTCTACGGGCATTTGCCGGAAAATAACATTTTTTCATCAGATACTTATTCAGGAATAAATACCGATTACTATATCGTAAATTCGGAATTTGATAAAAATATAGAAATACATTTATTTAAGAAAAATATTCTTTTGAAGAATCAAATATATACCAGTGGGATCTTCCAAATCGGAAATTCAAAGACAACAATTTAGATCCTCCTCTCTGATGAGAAGAGATCTATGAACCGCAAGTTTTATTTTCAGTTCAACATATATCCAAATTCAAAAGCGAATTTTCTTATTAAGGAAATCAAGAAACATCTGTTTTTTATTGAATTAATAATATTCTCTCTAAACGAATGATTGTTGATCTGAGAGATAGTATTTACCTGATTTGTGATTCTTGCACTTTTCCCGAGATTATATGAATGTTTAATTAATTCTATCACTCCTTTTTCTTCAATATGATACAGCGATTCATTCAAATATCCGATCTTTTTGGAAAATCTTGAAGATATTTCAAACAAAATTTGATCATCGTATGCAAATACCTTATCAAAATCAATCTTTTTTATTTCATCAAATGTTTGCTTCAGCAAAGTCCTTTTGAAAACTCTTGGATACAGTCCTTTACCAAGATTATCCATTGGATTTTTTGTGTGCAATGTATTTCTTTCAGATGCTAATTTCTTTTGTACCCAAGTTTCAGGGCAATATGATCTCTCTTCCAATACAATCATGTCATATTCAGAGATTATGGATACTATTCGTTCCAGAATATCGTTTTTTAATATTTGGTCAGCATCCATGAACAGTATAATTTCACCAGTTGAATGTTCAAACCCTTTTACTCGTGCACCAAGGGGTTTAGCAGGATAATTTATTACAACTGATCCATACGTTTCTGCGATTTTTCTTGTTCGATCTATTGAATTTGAATCAACAACTATTATTTCATAGTTATCAATTGATTGTTGCTTTATTGAATCCAATGCCAATGGAAGGTCATGTTCTTCATTCTTTGTGGGAATAATAATTGATATCATCATACAAGCAAGAATTTTATCTGTCTTTCAATTATTAATTAGTTTTTCATTAGTACTCAACAACAATTGTTACATTAATTCTTATAATAATGCTTACCAGTTGATTATATCTTATGTTTATCTATCATAGGGATTTTTTTTTACGTTTGTATAAATCATCTGTAATTTTTTATCTTGCTCATCCCAATTATAAGTATCTTTTACCAGATTTAAAGCGTTATTAGAGTACAATTGATAATTATCCATAATATTTTGTATAGCTTCAAGAATAGATTTTTCAGATGCTTCGTTAAAAACCGAACCTATTTTATAGGTCTTAATGAAATCGACAACTTGCTCAGACTCATTTGAAAGGATTGGCAAACCCTTTGCTGCATATTCAAAAAATTTCTTTGGCAAACTCATTTTCCCGATATTCACATCATAATGAGGATTATTATATACAATCCCAATATCATAATTATCTACAATTTTTTCGAATTTTTTTGGATCTAAGAAACCTTTATAGTGTATATTAGAGTAATTCGAAAAAAACTGTTCTATCTCTTCCAAAGAAACGCCCGTTGTATTTCCGTAAATGTCCACATCAAGGGTATTAAGATTTTTTAATATATTAATTAAGTTTAAAATATTTCTATGACTCCTGGAATCTTTATGAATAAAAAATGAGGTCGCAAGTATTGCCTTAATAGGAAAATTATATTGTGCTTTAGGTTTACTTACACAATAATCAAGTGGTACCGTATTTACTAAAACATTAATCTTATTCGGATTAATATCATATGCGGTAGAGATTTGATCTTTCATAATTGGTGAGACTGCAATGATAGAATCCGCATTTTGAAAACTGTATTTCTCAACTTTTTCAAGAGTGTTATAAAAGGAATTCCCTAATAATTTTCCAATTATTGGAATTCGAAAAATTTTTGGGCCTTCTTTTCCGAAAAGAGAGCTTTCCATGATACAAATTAAATCGTGAGAATCGATAACGACTGGAATTCCGGTTTTTAATGCAATATAACATTGGATGTCAGTTCTTTTGTGAACATGGATTAAATCGATCTTATTGTCTTTTATCAAGACTTTTAAAAAATTTACAACTGATTGTACTTCTTTTGAATGATTCAAATAAAAAATATTTGGTAATCGTATATTATTTATATGGAAAGTTTTCGAAAAGATCTCATTCCCATATCCAAATTGTTCATTATAACTTTTTCCAGAAAATAAAAGATAGAAATTGTTATTATTTTTCATTGCACGAATTTGATATAATGTACGGATTTCCGTGTCAAATTGAAAATGAAGTATATTCATGAAAACTTATTGAATTTTCATCATTAAATAATTATTCTCGTGATCTTTTTCCGGATTTGATACTAATGAATTCGATAGATCCAAAAACTTGAAAGTTTAATACACATCAAAATTTTATATTTTGTTTTATTGCTGTTAAGAAATCGGTTTTCCATGAAGAAATCGAAAATTTTTCCAATACAAACTTGCTTCCATCTTCATTCGGTTGCCAGTTATTAATTATTTCTGGAATCGAATCGGATAACCAATTTTGGTCTTTAATTTTAATGGTATAAGGAAAATCATATACCCATAATACTTGAAGCTTATAATACATAGATTCTAGAACGCTAAGGGACAAGCCATCATGTTTCGTAAATCTAATAAAGACTTTGGATCTACGGTATAAATCGTACAATGGTGTACCGGTTATCCTTGGAGAAAAAACTACGTTAGATGGCATTTTTTTAGAATATTCTAGAGGAATTTCATCCAAATCTGAGTGAATTATTAAAAATTTATAATCTGTCCATCTTTTCGCAAGATCTATAATTTTATCCCCTCCATAAAATTCAAATCTATTGGAGGGGACGTAACTGATAAAATCGAACTCTTTTACGAAAGGTCCAGTATTATTTCCGAGTTTTGATTTATCAATTGAAGTAAGAGGAACATATATTGAAGAAATATTTAAATTTTGTAATTCATCTACAAGCCATGGTGTAACTGCGAAATTGATTATTCCGCCTCTTTTGGTTTTAAATTTAATTAAAATATTTAACAATAAAGAATAAAGTTTGGGTAAAATTTTTCTGGGATTTTCATTTTTTTCATTTAAAACATCACTACCAATCCAATGTATCAAAAAAATCGGTTTTTTTCTGATCCACAATAAAAAATTCTTCCGGGGAGATGGTCCTTTTCCAAAAATCCAATAAATAATATCAGCAGTATCCATTTCACTTTGATCAATTATTTTGAAATTATTATCATCCGCCAATATATTTTTTACGAGGTCGCAATGGAATGCACTTCCACCAACGGCAATTTTTATAGGTTTCGTCATCTAATCCCTCGATTCTGTCCTAAATAATTTCTTATCGAACTTAGGTTGGAGAGAACTTTAATGTTTCATCAACTTACGCTAATAAATCTGATAATGATACTACTAGTCCCAGACAATTAAATATATAGGTATTATCGGAGATTACTTCGTCTAAAGTACATACTGTACCGGTGAACTTACTCGACAAGAGTATGTGGTTTTCTACAGAGCATACTTATCATTACTTTTGAAAGGTAAAATGTTGTCAGGATATTCAATTTCAAGGCCTTAATGAATATTTTTAGACTCATCCAAGGGTAAATTTTTATTGATGAAATAGAAAGACTTAACAATTGGAAACCCGTGATGTTTGTTACCTCTTGAAATTCAGAAGGAGTCAGAACGTGAATTGAAATATACCGTTGATAAATTGCATAAATGAGCTTAGCAATAGCAGAGATCTGATCGGGAGTTATTGCGTTAAATTCACGGTGATACGACATTAAATTAATAATCGGTTCTTCAGGTAATTTATACCCGAATAAATCATTTATAAGTGCATATCGAAGCTTGATCGAATTTTTATCCTTATCTTCAAAATTTAAAATGGAGACATTTTCTCCATGGATCCTATAACTTACCAAAAAATCAGGTAAATTTGCAAGCTGTGTAATCGAACTTGCACGTGACCATAAGTCATAATCCTCAGCGTGAAGGTAGTTATTTGTGTAGAAATTTAATTCTTTGATAATTTTCTGACGCATTATTACTGAGGGATGTGCGATACAGTTCCCAAATAGCATATGAAATTTAATCTCCTTATCGTGTAATGGGAATTTGAGATCATAAACAATTTTGTTATTTTTGTCAACACAATGAATGAAGGATCCACAAATTCCAACTTCCGGATGATTTTCCATAAATGTAACTTGTTTTTCAATTCGGTCCTGAACGCAAAAATCATCCGCATCCATTCTCAATATATATTCACCCTTCGAAAAGGAGCAGCCTTGATTTAACGATGCAATTAACCCTTGGCGTTTTTGTGTAAAGAGACGAATCCTTGAATCATTTTGTTGATATGCTAAAAGAATCTCTAATATTTCATCAGAAGGATTATCATAGATAATGATGAGTTCAAAGTCCCTGAATGTCTGATTCAAAATACTTTCAATAGATTCTCCCAGATATATATCCGCATTATATAACGGCATTACAATAGAAACTTTTGGAGTATCAGATGTCAAAGAAACCACTATCAGATCTTATACCATGATTCGGGAATTAAATCTCTCGTATCTTTCTTTAATTCATTAAACCATTTATTTGGAGCTATTACAATTTTATTTGGATTTTTATTTAACCATGCTCCCCACCAGCTAAATGAGCTATTAGCAATGATATGATGTTTACAATTACTCATTAGTCTTAAATCTTCATAGCCTTTATCTGCCCCATTATGATCAATAAAATAAAGAGGTAAATTGGTTTTAAGATTTTCTCTTACCCATGGTATATCATCAGAGAATACAAAAATATGAGGATCATTGACCGTTTCTCTTATCAAATTCAGTGCTTGCATATAGTACTCAATTCCAAGCACTCCATGGAGTTCCATGGTCTTTGGATTTGAAACATAATCTCCCCGCCGGATATGCAAACTCACAGAATCACATCCATTAATTTCATTCAGCAATTCTTGATTAATAGGAGAAGGAAGGGTATTAATGAGAAGTTCATTTTTCATTATATCAGGGATTTCCGTAAAAAATTTCTCACTCTGCCAGTATCCGTCAAGATATACATTATCAGGAAGATATACTGCTTTTTCGTGGGAATCAAAAGTCAATTCATTTACATATTGAAATACAGTCTCACCGAAAAAAATATGCCGGATTCCAAGACACACAGCATCTTTTCGCGAGCGTGACACATGTTTTAGTTGATCCGGAGATGCAATTTTTGCATTGATTCTAAAGCTGTCAAGTTCATATTTCCGCAATGTAAACGATGCAAACCAAGTCAGATCCAAAAAAAGGTCGGTGTTGTGGTGATGAGCAAGACTCCTTCCGGCAGCATATTGGAACATCTGGTTGCCAAGACCCCCGATTAAGCGGACAATAATCATTGGACCTCTGTAGTCATAAGTTTTGAATACAATTCTTCATATTGACATGCAATCTTTTCCCAACTAAAACGCTTCTGCCAAGAATGAAACCCCGTATCTTGCATTGCTGAAAGTTTCGCGGGATTATGATATATTTCTTCCAGACTTTTTTTCGACTGCATTATATCCGCATGCGAATATCCTTTGGAATCTTTTATGGTAGGAAGCAGTATTCCAGATTGAGACCAGCTAATAATTTCGCGAGCATTTCCTACATCTGTTGTTAGAAATGGGGTCCTTGAAGCCATACATTCAAATAATACAATTGGAGAACATTCTATATTAGAGGGAAATAAGAAGAGATCGGCAGATTGGTAAGCTGCTACAGTCTCTTCTCTTGACAAAGATTTGATAATAATATTTTTATCAAGAATTCGGGCATATGGGTTCCAACGATAGAATTTTTCAGACCTATGACAAGAATTTGTGCATCCACCACCAAAATTATTGGCAATAATAAGTAACGTTGAATGAGGAATTTTTGCTTTTTTAAATATTTCAATAGCTTCTTTATGACCTTTGGCTCCTGTATGTGAACCAACATGAATGATTAAAAAATGATTTGGGGGGATGCGAAGAAATGACTTAATATCAAATGTTGACATAGCATTAAATTCATCTTCACCAGCTCCATTGGGGATCCAAACATCATTGGTTATTCCATTTTCTTTTGCAAAATTAATGTCCCTATAATTTTTAGATAAATAAATACATTTGTCATATTGTTTAAGCCAGGTTTTCATATTTTCAAAATATTCATGATATTCTGATAAAAACAACCCTGAATATCCGCATGGGACAAAGACTTTCTTAGCTGATATTTTATTTAATAACGGTAAAACGAGATCTGTCGCCCATTGTTGAGCTGCATAATTCATCATGACATCAAACTCGGAATTAAGAATGAAATCTTTATAGCGATCAATTTCTCCTGAATACGATCGAGAAAAATTTCCGGAAACGTCAAATTCTACAATATTTACACCATTTATTGTTGATTGTGTTCTATTCCTTAGTTTTGAGGTTGCAACTGTCACATTATGTCCCCTCTTTACCAATCTCTCTGATATTTGTTTTACAACTTCTTGAGCACCCCCCACGCTAGGGGAATAAAATTCAACGGTATGCAGTATATTCATACGTATATCATTTAGTTGTAAATTATATATAGAGAACTGACGGATACCGGGAGATCCTCGCAGCCCGGGTCGCTGACGCTGAACACGAACTTACTTGGGTAGGGATATTCTCTGACCAGAAAGAACTAGGTCTCCCTCAGTGGATCTCGTCATTTCTGGTAGCGTTCACGAAGTGCTGTAAAATGTGAAGATGCCCTATATCCAACAGTGAATTGGGAAAACAAAGAGGATCGGGGATTTCAATCAGAATTAAAATGGGTATAGATTAATATTTCTTATTCATCTTTAATTGTCTTCCATTCAAAAAAAGGTCGAACTACACCCAAATATCCTCCAAAGTAATCTCCTCGATTAGAAGAACTATCTAAAATCTCAATTTTTAATGCATCGGTAATTTGGTGGCCATCTGAATAGCATTTTCCAAAAAAATATACCCCGAGATTGTATTGTTTGTCATTAAAATAATTTGCAGGAATTTTACAAATGCTTTTATAAATGCCTAAAGGCATTGATTTGCCATAATAATTTTTTTCATGATTATTCATCGATACCAGAATGCAACTATCTTTTTGATCCCAAAATGAGAGAGAAACACCAAAATAAGATTCTGGTTTTTTAACAAGGTATGTAATCTCAACATTAAAAGGGGTTTCAGTAGATATTTGATTGAGCACATTACCCTTTTCATCGTTAATCGAAATCTTTTTAATTAAAAAAGATTCATTTTGAGGCGCCTCCAACTCATTTTGCCACTCTCTGGTATATTGGAATTCTAATCTACGTCCAATATATTGATCTATTACATCTTCTGGATTGCCGTCAGCGATTAGATGTCCTTTATCTAATAAAATTACTCTCGTACACAATTGCCTGATAGCCGTTAAATTATGACTTACAAATAATACGGTTCTCCCGATATTAGCTACATCCTCCATTTTCTTTAAACATTTCTTTTGAAATTGCACATCCCCAACAGCTAAAACTTCATCAACTATTAAAATTTCAGGTTCAAGATGCGCAGCTACTGCAAATGCAAGTCGAATATACATTCCACTTGAATATCTTTTTACCGGTGTATCGAGAAATTTTTCAATTTCTGCAAATTTAATAATCTCATCAAATTTTTGTTCGATCTCCGTCTTCTTCATGCCCAAAATAGAACCATTGAGAAAGATATTTTCACGCCCGGTCATCTCCTGGTGGAAACCAGTCCCAACTTCAAGCAAGGAACCAACACGTCCATACAGCTCTACCGTCCCAACAGTCGGCGCAGTAATTCGTGAGAGAATCTTTAGCAGCGTGCTCTTCCCCGCCCCATTCCGCCCGATAATACCGACAACTTCGCCCTTATTCACATCAAATGAGACCTTATTCAGCGCCCAAAATCCTTCGGCTGGGGGGGCGGCAGCAGGGCTAAATCGTTTGAACGGTGTCTTAAATGAATTGACTATCGCATCACGGAAGGTTAGATATTTTTCCTGCGGTCCGCCAAGGACATATTTTTTCCCGAGACCCCGTACACGAATAGTGATGTTATCAGAAGACATAATTGGTACCTGCACGTTGTTTTTTGTTATAGATCATCATAGTAATATACACTGATGGATTACGAACCCTGATTGCAATTTTCCGATCTAACTGACAATTCATTTTAAATTAGGGATTCACACAATATCCGCATAATACTGCTCCATCCTCCGGAAATAATACATCCCGGAAACAAGAATGACAATAACAATCCCTACTGAAACGAAGATCAAGCCACTCGGGATTGCTGTTCCTAATAGCGCCCAGCGGAACCCTTCAATTACACCGGCCATCGGATTCAGCCCTAACAAAAACGCGAGCGACTTCGGGAACATACTTGCCGGGTAAACAACTGGGGATGCATAAAACCCTAACTGGATCATGAAAGGAACAATATACTGAAAATCACGGTATTTCACGTTCAATGCTGAAAGCCAGAGCCCGACGCCCATCGATGTCGCAATAGCAAGGAGGATGAACAGCGGGAGAAATATAATATTGATCGTTGGCACAAACCCGTACAATGCCATCATCACTGCAAGGATAATAATGGATACTGCGAAATCACAAAGCGGTGACAGGATTCCGGCGAGAGGTGTTATCAGACGGGGAAAGTACACCTTTGTCATTATGGGTGAATTTTCCACCATACTCTTCGTGGAGCGGGTCATTCCTTCGGCAAAAAGGATCCAAGGAAGAAGCCCGGAAAAGATGAAGAGTGGGTACGGAACGCCGTCGGAAGGGATATGCGCAAGCCCACCGAAAATAGCCGTCAAGATCAACATCATTAAGAGCGGTTGGAGGATTGCCCACGCGATACCAAGCCCGGTCTGCTTGTACCGGATTTTTATGTCACGCATCGTAAATGTGGCGAGAAGTTCCCGGTAGTTCCAGAGTTCGTGGAAGTCAACCGGGATCCATTTCTTCGGAGGGCGGATGATAAGTACCGGTCGGGACGACGGAGAATCGTGATCGTCCGTGATTGCAATGTTTTGTGTCATTTTACGTTCTTCTCTTCTTTACCCATCGTACGTAGTGTTCTATTTACCTATGGACAATAATTGCCGGCGTTAACACACAATTTTCGATTGCCCTGAGATTGAAAGGGGCGTTCTGGACTTTCAACTATTTTTTATAGGGATAATCCTCGAAACTCCTGATCTTATTATTCGCTAAGAGATTGACTAAAGTAAAATCCAAATTGTTTCTACCATAATATTAGGGACATATTTTTATTTAATCCTGATTGACTGGATATCGGATTATTATGATCATAAATGCAGGAATTGACCTCAAAAATATGATACTTTTTCTTTTTTAGTTTGCATGCCACTCTACTGTCCACCTTCACCTTTTCACAATCGGTACCGTCACCTCGAACTCTTACTCTTTGTGTGCCCTGTGAAACTGCAAGACACTTGTGGGTATAGGTTTGAATATCAGTTACCTGACCGGATGAGCTCCCGGATCTTCCTGCCCGCCCCGGTCGGGTAGAGATCCCGCTGAGGTTTTTCCGGAATGGGGGCCTTGATCGCGGACAGGATCTTTTTTTCATCGGAACCCACAAGTACATTCCAGCCATCGTGAAGTGTTTCCGTCCATTCGGTGTTTTCCCGGAGGGTGATGCAGGGAACGCCAAGCATATACGCTTCCTTCTGGACACCCCCCGAATCGGTTAGGATCTTTTGTGCGTTGCCCATCAGCTGGATCATGTCAAAGTACCCGAGGGGTTCAGTGATTATGATATTCGCAGGTAAATTGCCTGATAATCCATATTTTTCGAGGTTTTTTCGTGTCCGGGGATGGATCGGGAAAACAACCGGCCGTTCAGCCTTACCAAATGCACGGATAACTGCTGACAGCGCGTCCATGTTATCTGTATTTGATGGCCGATGTATGGTCGCAACGAAATACTGTCGGGGTTCAAGGCCCTGCTTATCGAGAATTCGTGAATTTTTCCCGGCAAGCGCTTTATTAAATTCCAGTACATCCGCCATCACATCCCCTACCAGATGAACTCCCCGGGTAATCCCTTCAGTCTCAAGGAGCCGGACGGCATTCTCCGTTGGACAGAACAGCAAATCGGAGAGATGATCGGTAACGACCCGGTTGATCTCTTCCGGCATGGTCCGGTCGAATGATCGCAGTCCCGCTTCAACGTGGGCCACGGGAATATGCAGTTTGGCTGCAGCTAGAGCCCCTGCAAGCGTGGAGTTGGTATCGCCATAAACAAGAACCATATCGGGGGTTTCCCTGAGAAGTACTTCTTCCACTTTTGCGAGAATCTCACCCGTCTGTTTCCCATGGGAACCTGAGCCGACCCCCAAGTGGTAATCCGGCTTTGGGATCTGAAGTTCTTCAAAAAAGATCGCAGACATCTCCGGATCATAATGCTGGCCGGTATGGACGAGTATCTCCGTATGATCCTGGCGTATTTCCCGGGATACTGCAGCGCATTTGATGAACTGCGGGCGGGCACCCACAATCGACACTATCTTCATGAAGCCGCCCGAAGCCCCGCGATGATCTTCTCACAAACTTGCAGATTAAACAGTCCCTGCTCCGGGGTAATAGGGAATTGTTTCCCCGATTTGACACATTCGAGAAACGTCGAAAGTTCCCGTTTTAACGGCTCGCTTTGGTTAACCAGCACTTTCTCGATGGTGCAGTCCTGCGTGTACCGTGCATTCTCGAGACTGATGTGACCTGGTTTCCGGTGGACAAAAATCTCCTGGTTCATGAAATCCCCTTCAACGGTGAACAATTCCTCTTCAATATAGATCTTCCGTACTTTCTTTGACGCTTTCCTGCTCGCTGAAAGGTATACAGGATTATTATTGATGGTGAAGAGAGCACTGGCAATGTCGCTGTTTCCCGAGCTCTGCACACCCCACGATTTCGCTGCAATGAGGTGGAAGATAAGGTCAATATCATGAATCATAAGATCTTCAACGACTGTACTACCGGTAACCCGGGATGAAGCGGGATTGTGCCTGCTGATCTGTACATAGAGCGGGTGATGAACAATCTTCGTGAGCTCCGCAATTATTGCGTTGAATCGCTCGATATGCCCGACACCAACAACAAGATCTGAGGGAATTTTTTTCACGAGATCTTCAGCCTCTTTCGAAGTCAGACAGATCGGTTTTTCAATGAGTACCGGAATGTTTTTGTGAGTCACATCACCGGCGACTCTGTGATGGAACTGAGTAGGAACACAAATACTGACTGCATCAACAGCACCTAACAATTCCTCTTGTGAAGAAGCGAGATGAGCATCAAATTTTTCTGCGAGCTCTTGTGCTGCTTTTGTATTAAGGTCAAAAAGATACAGATTTTCAACCGATTTAAGTTCGGAATACACCCGGGCGTGGTTCTTACCCATCGCCCCGATTCCGATGACACCGACATCCATCTATTTCACCTCAGGCAGCGACCAGCACATTCAGAATGCCGGTAAAATTCGGTTCGATGTTCGCCAGCTTGCCGAAGAAGAGATTGTCGAGAATAACCACTTCATGGGGGTTCTGGGAAAGATTTTCAATGATAGGGGACCCAATAAATCCTGCCCCCCCGGTGACGATGTATTTCATAAACTCTCCTGAGAATAACCATATTGAAAATAATCTGAATAAGTTTTGGTTTTAATAATATTAAAAAAGAGTCCGTGAATTCTGATACCACTCTACAGTCCGCCTCAGTCCCTCCTCGAACGGCACCTTCGCCTCAAACCCGAATTCCTCGTGAGCCCGGGAAACCGCAAGACACCTGCGGGGCTGTCCGTCTGGCTTCGCGGTATCCCACCGGATCTCACCGGTGAAACCGGTATGCTTCCGGATAATCCCTACCAGGTCCCGGATCGAGATCTCAGCGCCGGCACCGAGGTTCACCGGGTCAGGCTTGTTGTACTTTTCCGTTGCAAGCACAATCCCCCGTGCAGCATCGTCAACGTACAGAAATTCGCGGGAAGCACTACCAGTACCCCAGACCTCAACGATTTTCTTCTTTTCGCGGACTGCATCGACAAACTTCTTGATCAGCGCCGGGATCACGTGCGAACTGTCGGGGTTGAAGTTATCCCGGGGACCATAGAGATTAACCGGCAGGAGATAAATCCCGTTGAACCCGTACTGCTGGCGGTACGCCTGAGCTTGGACGAGAAGTGCCTTCTTGGCAATACCGTAGGGTGCGTTTGTTTCCTCAGGATACCCGTTCCATAAATCTTCTTCCCGGAACGGAACCGGAGTGAACTTAGGATACGCGCAGACGGTACCGAGAATCACGCATTTCTCCACACCCTCCTGCCGGGCAGCCTCGATCAGCTGGATACCCATGATCGCGTTGTCATAGAAGAGTTCGCCAGGATATTTCTGGTTGAACCCGATCCCGCCGACTTTTGCTGCAAGGTGGATGACAATATCCCTGCCTTTGACTGCTTTGACACAGTTCTCCCACTTCCTCAGGTCGAGATCCCTGCTGCGGGGGATATACAGCTGATCCTTACCAACGCTCCGTTCATGCAACTGCTCAACGATGCTCGATCCAAGGAAGCCTGCCCCGCCGGTAAGTAAAATCTGTTTGTCCTGCCAGAATGTCATCCAATCATCCTCTGAATTACCCTGAGAATAGCATAGATTCCGTTTTCATGGTATAAGGGATCTATTGTTTCATACCGGTGTCTGAACCTTTCAATACTGGAACGGTCAGTTAAACAATAATCAACCCCATCAGCTGCCCCTGAAACCATTTTACCAATCCCGAGTGTCTCAATCTTCGCCGAGATAGCCGAATCCTCAATAAAACCCTCCCGTTTCCAGACAAGAACCGGAACGTGAGCACGGACGGCTTCAGACACGGTGCTGTACCCGCATTTTGTCACGACACAATCACACATGCCGATCCAGTCCTGGGATTCAGTCTCTTCCGCAGGAATGACAAGGACATCCGGACAGGAATTCCCGGAAGAAACGAGAAACCGTATGCCGGGATCTCCCGAAAGTAATGGAGTGTCAGGAGATTTTCCCACAAATACCAGGAAATCGTTCTCAGGCACACCAAGCCGGTGCCTCATCTCAGATCGGGATACGGTAATATTCCGGGAAACAAGTCCGACCCTTTCCTGAACGGCAAACCGGTCCATCCCGATATCGAACGGGAGAACACAGGCATACGAAGCTTTCCGGTATGCATCCCTCAACCGGCTGACTTCATCGACCTCAGGAAACAGATGTTCAAAGATCGTGTCCCAGGAAAAGTTTGAAACAGCTATCCCGGGAATTCCCAGAGCCTCAGCGACAAGGAATGGCTGCGGGGCAATATCCGAAAGGATCAGGTCAACCTTATGCTCTCTGCAAAAAGCACATTCGCGGGAAAGGTATTCGTCCCAGGTATGTACCCAGGCAAGAAACAATTCCCGTGTCTTTTCCCGGTCGACGACAGAGAGCCCTTCTTTCAGCTCAACCTCACAGTCGTTCCGGCACTGTATAACAGAAACACGGGGATGAATGAGAGATTTCCTGGTAAACTCATAGGGCCCTGAGGTCTTAGCGATCACAGTAACATCGGAACGAGTTCGGACAATCTCCCGGATCAGCGCAATAGACCGGGACGCATGACCATACCCATAGTCACTGATGTAAAAACAGAGTGTTTTCATGAAGAAAAGATCAGTCTTTGTTCCACCACTTCTTCGGGAACTTTTTCTTCAGGATCGCATCCCCTTCACCAATAGGAGTCAGCCCGATAGCACGCATGTCGGCATCCATCATAATCTTCACCAGGTCATCAAACCGTATCTTCGGTTTCCACCCAAGGTTCTTCCGTGCTTTTTCCGGGTCGGAGATAAGCACTTCAACTTCGGTGGGACGGAAATATTTCTGATCAATTTTTACATGCCTGTCAACATCAAGCCCGACATAGGAGAATGCTGCGTCCAGGAACTCTTTCACCGAATGGGTTTCCCCGATACCGATCACGTAATCGTCCGCGTTCTCCTGCTGGAGGATCTGCCACATGCATTCCACGTACTCAGGTGCAAATCCCCAGTCACGGCGGGCATCAAGGTTGCCGAGATACAGGTAATCTTCTTTTTTTGCGAGGATCCGGGCAATACCTCTCGTGATCTTTCGCGTGACAAACGTTTCGCCGCGCCGGGGGGATTCGTGATTGAAGAGGATCCCATTCGCGGCAAACATCTTATAGCCTTCACGATAGTTCCGGGTCATCCAGTAGGAATAAAGTTTGGCACATGCATAGGGGCTGCGGGGCTGGAACAGGGTATCTTCCCGTTGCGGCGGGGAGGCAGACCCGAACATTTCACTGGATGACGCCTGGTAAAATTTCACCCCGTTATTGCTCCTTCGGACTGCCTCAAGAAGCCTGGTGGTTCCAAGGGCAGTTACATTGCCGGTATATTCCGGGGACTCAAAACTCACCCGGACATGGCTCTGGGCGCCGAGATGATACACTTCATCCGGTTGATAATTAACCATGATATTTGCAATCTGTTCAGAATCCGAGAGATCACCGTAATGAAGAAACATTCTCGCATGGGGGTCATGGGGGTCGATGTAGATCTGGTCAATCCGGCCCGTGTTGAATGTCGATGACCGCCGGATAAGGCCATGAACTTCATACCCTTTGGATAGCAACAGCTCTGCCAGATAGGATCCGTCCTGTCCGGTGATTCCCGTAATAAACGCTTTTTTTGCCATTAAAACCCTACCTGTATTTCTTGACGGTTCCGGGATACAAATATTTTCATTGTGAAAATATTGTGCATGGTTGAATGATATTTTGCGGATGAGCGCTCAGGTCCAGACACTCACGGCTCACAGAACCATGCAATCGTCTCTTCAAGATCTTCACAATTTTTGCGCATGCTGGAGATCAGAAAAAATTATCCCAATCCGTTCCTCATCATACGTTTTGTTAAATTCCCTTACCCAAACAATTCTGTAATGGTATGTTCAAGGCTAATCTCCTGATGATCAGCAACATCCTTAAGGATACTGTGCAGTGTGCCCACCCGAAGGGGTTTATGCCGGGGAATCGTGAGATCATGGGTTTTTCCGGCAATGACGGCCGAGAGGCGCTGATGGCTGCCAGTCTGATGATCGATACGATATCCAAACCGCGAGGAAAGCTGACAGGCAAGTTTGTCGCCATCAACATCTCTTGGCAGTTTCATACTGCAATCAGTTCCTCTTTCACCTGATGAAGCCTGATCAGGCGGGGACGGTTTTTTTGAGGGAAATGACAGGAAACAGCATCAAGCACCATTTCTTTTAGCTCTTCAAAAGTGTCTGCCTCTGTGAAGATGGAATAATTTAAAGCCCGGGCCTCATATCCCCCTTCCGGGGATTCTTCAACGATAAAAATGATCTCGATATCTGAATGATTGCCCATAAGAATTCCTTTCATATATGTATTTCAGGGTCATGTTCATCAACTTTTCAGTTGAGATCAATCATTCAGCTACGTAAAAGATCGCTGACGAAACCGGTTTGCACATGACCCCGGGCAACAGAACAGAAGAGCATAATGGCCAGGATCTCTTCCTTCCGGGATAGTTCCCGGATTAACGGGGTGATGTCCGGAAAAGTATCGGTTATTGGGGAGCCCTGCATAGTATTCACTGGTACTATCAATGAACATTCTTACAGGGTTTCAGGTTAGGCGAATTTCACCGTGAATATCATGAATCCGGGCGGCACTCCGGCCCGTTTTACCCCTTCCGGAACCACTTAATCGTCTCTTCCAGCCCTTCGCGCACAGAATAGCGCGGAACATACCCTAAAGACTCCTTAGCACGGGAAATATCCGCGACCGAATCACGTACATCGCCCTTTGCCGGCGGGGCAAAGGTGACTGCCACGGTGATACCGGTGATCTCAGCGATCATATCAACCAGTTCCAGCAGGTTGATTTGTGTACCGCGGGCGACATTGAACACGCCCGGGACATCCCCCGACATCGCTAAGATATTTGCCTGGACGACATCCCGGACATCGACAAAGTCCCGGGTCTGGTGGCCGTCACCAAAAATAACCAAGGGGCGACGACCAAGTGTGTTCGAGACAAACTTCGTTATCACCCCGGAATAGGGAGACGTCGGGTCCTGCCGGGGGCCGAACACGTTGAAGTACCTGAGAGAAGTGCACCGTACGCCATACAACGTGGAGAAGACCGAGCAATACTGTTCGCCGGCAAGTTTCGAAACTGCGTACGGGGAGAGGAGATCAGGTGCCATGGACTCGCACTTCGGAAGGACCGGGTTATCGCCGTACACAGCTGCCGATGATGCGAATACTACTTTCTTCACCCCACAGTCCCGTGCTGCGATAAGGACGTTCAGGGTTCCTGTGAGGTTCACTTCGTGCGTCTCGCCCGGGTCTGCCACGGAACGCGGGACTGAGGCGATGGCAGCCTCATGGAAAATGCCGTCGGCGCCTTCAAACGTTTTCCTGAGACCAGGAAGATCCAGGATAGTCCCGGAGACAAAAGCAACGTTCTCCTGAGAAAGGAGATGAGCGATATTTTCCTTCTTGCCGGAAGACAGGTCGTCAAAGATCACCACTTCATGCCCGTCTGTGAGAAGACGCTCGGCAATATGGGACCCGATGAACCCTGCCCCGCCGGTGACGATGTATTTCATGCACTCTCCTGAGTAATCGAAAATATTCTGAATTAACCTTTAGGTTGTAATAATATTAAAAAAGGGATGAACGCCGATATACCGGTTCCTGTGCGTTAACGTGACAGTGAGGAAAATGACTCCCTCATAACCACCGGCATTGATGGTGATCAGTCAGATCATACAGCTTTCTGAGCTGGATTAAAAATCATTTCAGCAAAAATACGCTCAGCTGAACAGTGCTTTTTTCACGATTTTCCATTGCCAGTCTGCATTGACTACCGTCACGGTCTGAACAGATGTCCCGGTTTCCTTCATTCCGTATTCGTTCACGGTACCCGTTACTGATACTTTGAAAAGATACTGATTGTCATTGACCTTCTGTTCCGAGAGGATCTTTACCGCAGATATTTTTATCCCGTCCGGGCCAAACGTGGATTCCATTTTTGCGGTTATCGACGCTTTTTCAGTATCCGATAACGGCTGCAGGGTACCAGGGTCCACCAGCATATCTGCGCACTGGTTGTATTCGCCGTTGTTAAGGTGCTGCAGGAATTGGTATACGGCATCCTGAGGTTGCGACCCTCCACCGGAAATTAACCAGTACCCCCCGACAATGGCAACTACCCCGATAAGTGCAATGAGAATAAACACCAGCCGTTTTTTCCCTCCAGCTGATCCTCCTTTTGAAGAGCCGGCACCGGTTGATACACCGTCGGTATTTTTCTTATTGATAACGCAACCGGTTTTGATCGGAGCGCGTTGTTCCGCCGGGACAGTGGAACGTTCTGAATCTGAGATTACGTTCTCCGTATTTTCCTTTTCTGGAAAGGCTTTTTGCAATTCAGACTCTTTTTCACTCATGTATTAATCTCCAGGGAACACGACAACTTCAATAAACTTTATCGTGCGTTCCGATATCTATGAGCATCACGATTGTGTGTGCTTCATCCATGAACTTGAAAATAAGTCGTTGATCGTAATGTATCTTCATTGCCCACAGCCCCTGTAGTACACCGCTCAGTGAATGTACTCTCAGTGCCGGATGAAATGAATCTGAAACAAAAAGTTCAAGTCTGTCCCGGAAGAGGGGAACCATATCAGGATGCTGTACGCTCCATTTTTTAAAAATCCGTCGGAATTTATCATCCCATACCAGATCAATCATTCAGTTCGCTCAAAAGATCGCAGACAGAACCGGATCGCACGTGACCCCGGGAATAATTTTCCTCAGCTTCCTGTGCTCGTTTGGCGATCCGGGAACGTTCTGTTTCGATAAGTCTGCGGGATAATATCTGGTGGATATAGGTACGGTCATCAATATCGAGCTGATCGATTTCTTCCAGCACTTTATTCACGGTAACAGATGTGCTCATATCAGATCGTATCAATACTAATTATCCTGAAGGATGATATAATCCTGTTTATCCGGGTAAAATCAGGTCAAACGATTCCATTCTGGCCAAATATGTCCAGCTGAACAGTGCTTTTTCACGATCTTCCATTGCCAGTTGCACTTAAAGGCCATCATGGTATGAATAAAGGTTCCGGTTTCCCGTATTCCTTATCCGACCGCTGATACCATTGCTGATACTTTGAAAAGATACTGATCATCATTGACCTTTTGTTTCGAATGGATCTTTATATCAGGCAATCATGCAACGAAACGAATACTACATGATTATTACTCCGTAACGAGCAAATAAAAACGATGAAACGCCATATTCTCGTCCTGCCCGGTCTGGTCCTCGTTGTTCTCTGCGTAATTCTCTCCGCCGGTTGCACGTCAGCGCCGGATACCCATGCAGTGACCCCTGCCCAGACGGTCGTGCCTACGGTTAACCCGGTTACCGAAACGGCGACACCAGTTGCCAGCGTGACTACCATGACCTCCCCGCAAACACCAGTGCCTCTGTCCACATATACCAACACCAAATATGGAATTACGCTCCGGTATCCTGCAACGTGGACCTATATCGAACCCGACACAGTGGGCATGAGAATTTATGGCAGGACTACCATGAACATCGCGAATTTTTCCGTCCCCGGGGCGGATAACGATTCCCTCAGTATTGATATCGATCCCGGGTATACGGGGACACTGGATAATTATTTCAACCTCGCCAGTCTCGCAACTCAGAGTTCAGTTGTCCAGCAGAACCTGACATACGTCCAGTCCAGTTCTACATTCGAGGGCAGCATATCCGGTCACACGGCATACAGGCTTCAGTATACAATAGAGACCTTGGAAAAATATCCGGTTGCGGTTTATTCGCAGATTTATACCCTCGTGGACGGGAATATGTATATATTCACCTATTCCGGAATCACCTACGGAGATATCGTATCCATCCAGCCAACGAACAGCACCGGCGCGACCCCTGCCCCGTAACCTGGAGATCGCAGCTGGTGTGAAATCATGCTAAACGCCAGAATGCCACTTCGTGCGGGTAATCCGGACCTGTCCGATCATCGGTCGTCCCATTTTTCACAGGGATAATTACCCTTAGTATCTGGCATAAAACATCAGATGACATCAATAATCTGCCGGATAAATCGCGTCAGATTATCAGACACGCCCTTCAATAATCCATCCCGCCGTGTTTTCGTACCACAGACAGGACTTCAAGTATCAGCTTATTGTGATGGATGAACAGGATCGCCCGGTATTCACCACACCTGAGCCGGTAGCGGGGATATCGTTGTGGCGATCCCTTTATCTTGCGGACATCGTACCGGACAAAATCCAGATTTTCCGAAAAACCCTCAATGGCGTTAAGAATACGGGTTGCCTGTCCGGGTGGAATATTCTGCAACTGCTTTTTTGCGGGACTGGGTATGATAACAAGATACGCCATCAGATACCCAGCTCATCCCTGACCTGTTTTAGCGTTTGAAAACGCCCTTTCCTGATGTCCTCAACACTTGCTGCTATGCCTGCGATCTCCTCTTCCGTGAGAGGGTCGTCGTCATAGGCCATTGCTGCAAGTCGGCGGACAACATCATCATAGGTTTCGCGGGGGTTCAGCTTCAGATCATCCAGAATTTTCTTGGTCTCGCTCTGGAGCTGCACCGTAGTAGTTGTCATGGAGTACTATAGTACACCATAACTAATTATAGTGTGCGATAGTTTCATCCATATGAGACATCCGGCAGGACCCGGTAGCCCACTTCCGTCTGTGAGTATGTCTACCGTTGAATACCCACTGGCACATCCGCGATGACGACAGCGTTTTCATCAACCTTTGCATCAGCGCCGACACATACGCCAGGGCTGATGACTGCGTTGTTTCCTATGGTGCAGCCGTCTTCAAGGATGATGCCCCGGCATTTCCGTGCAGGGACCGGGACGGCCAGGAACCGGACATTGGAACCGATAACGACCCGGCTCCCTATCCGGGTTGAAGGAGGAATCCTGACATTATCGCCGATAATCGCCCCGTCGCCAACCACAACACCGGTATCGATAAACGTGTGGTCCCCGATCGTGACCCCGTCACCGAGCGAGGTATTGTCACGGATGAGCACATAGTCGCCGCACCGGAACCGGTTCCCGATAAACACGTTGCCGAAAATAATGCCGTGCTCTCCGATGACCGGGTCCAGTCCGATCTGTACCCCGGGAAACATGTCTGACCTGATAGCACCCGGTGAAGGGAGCCCTATAAGGGTCGAATGAATATTCCTGATGGGCGTATGATCGGTTTGCAGGGTGTGTGGTATCATGAAAAACTCCTCAGATAGCCAGTGATATTTGCTGGGAGAAGATTATTATTTACATAACTATAAAAAGATGACCATCAGATAGATAAAATTTTAGTAGGTATTTCCCGGGACCAGCGCCGCCGGAGACCATTTCTCCGGCAGGGAAAGCCTGTCATGGACGTACGTTTTTCCGGTGAGCCCGGTTCATGGATGTCCATCAGGCCGGTACGCTGATTTGGGCACCAGGACCTCGAACCGTGCACCTTTTCCGGGTTGACCGGTCTCGCGGATCGTAATGCCGGTGATTGACAGGATTTCCCGGGAAAGGAAGAGCCCGAGCCCGGTGTTCTTGCCGAACCCGCGGTGGAAAATCTGTTCCTTGGCCGTATCCGGGATACCGTCACCGTCGTCTTCGCATATGATCAGGTGGCCGTCACCGGATTCCTGCTCAGAGAACCGGATGGTTGTTGTTTTCCCGCCATACCTGACGGCGTTATCCAGGAGGTTGTAGAAGACCTTGACGATCAGCAGGTCGGCGAACACTTCTGTTCCTGCGGAAAAATCGTTTTTCACGATGATGTTTCCATGCGGGACCTCCCGTATCGCAGTGTCGGTGAATGTGCGGCAGTTTTGCCAGACCGGGGCATTGACGCCAATCGACTCGTATTCCCTGGTGAACCGGATCATGGCGGAAATGCGTTGTGCAGCGGTGGAAGCCTTCCGTAAATATTCATTATGCAGGGGATAGTTCTGCTCTTCTTCCAGTATAGCGAGGTATCCCATCACCACGGTGAGCTGGTTGTCGATGTCGTGCCGGGTGATGCCGGAGAGGAGACTGAGTTTTCTGTTAGCCTGGCGGAGTGCCTCTTCCGTCATCTTACGGCCGGTGATGTTGCGGACGACGAATACTATGCCGGTGGGTTGCCCGCCGGCATCCCGGACGAACTCGGCGTTCACCTCGATATCAAACGTGGTTCCATCCGCACGTATACTGCGATATTCCCTCGGTTCCGTAAAAATGCCCTGGCGCATCAGTGCAGCAATGGCGCTGGAACGACCATGGTCTCCCGGAACGATGAACCTGGTCACCGGTTGGCCGATGATTTCATTCTCGTGCCGGAAACCATAAATTCTCAATACTGCGGGGGAAACCATTTGGATACGGCCATCCATATCCGTTATCGCGATGATGTCAGGAAATGCGCTGATGACAGACCTATAGCGGGCCTCGCTCTCCCGCAGTGTCAGATCATCTGGACTGGGACAGATTTCCTCTCCTGCAGCAGAGATCTGTCCACAGATGGCATTGAGTCCCTCGTGTTTCTTTAAGAATTCCTTGTCTGCAAGCCTCAGCGCCTCTTCAGCACGTCTGCGCAATACAGCATTCTGGATCGTGTCTGAAAGTTCGGCAGACTGCGTTTTGGGATCGCTGCATTTTTGGAAATAAAGGACTGCACTATCGTCTAAAGCCCGGATTGCCACCTCTTCACGACCTTGTCCGGTGAAGATGATAACAGGGACGGGGTTACGGGATTCCCTGACCTGTTTTAAGAATTCGATACCATTGATCTCCGGCATCCGGTAATCCGCTATGATAGCATCGTACGTCTTTGAATTCAGCAGCGCAAGTGCGGCTGGGACAGAGGTAATTGTATCAACGCTGAACTCCCCGCTCTGCTCAAGGAAGTGTTTTCCTGCCTCAAGATTGGCGGGTTCTTTATCGACATACACAATGGAAATCATGGCAATTCATGAGGTTCTGAAGCGTCTGGTTTGGTGATTACAATTTCCACTGGTATAATTCCCCCAATCGGCCGCCGACGTATCAGCACCATGTCGGGTATGATGAAGATCCTCATGGTGGGCGAGTGCAGATATTTTCTGCAGGTGATTATCTATAGCCAGAATATATTAATGATATGAATCAGGTTGTAGCATAAACCTTTTCAATCGTATCTCTCCCCCTGCGGTTCCGGGGCATATTAAAGACGTTTTTAGAATATTATTCGGCCGGAAAAAATCCTGCCCGATCAAAATGTCAGTCATAAATTTTCTGGACAACCCGATAAATACCTTTTTATGATGGTACGGTATTTTCTTAATTGTGACAGGAAAGAAAAAAGTTCTGATTGTCGATGATGATCCGCAAATCCGGGATCTTTTGCAATTGCGATTGAGAATTCTCGGGTATCAGGTATGCGGTATAGCAGGGACCGGTGAAGAGGCGGTGAAATTAGCACGGGAATCACAACCCGATATTGTGCTCATGGACATCCGCATGCCCGGAACAACAGATGGGATTACTGCAGCACGCGAGATCAAAGCGCATTCGGATACACGCATCATTTTTCTCTGGGGTTTCAGCGATCAGGAGACTATCGACCGGATGAAGGAGATTCACCCGGATGGGTATATCCTGAAACCCTTTACCGATACCGACATCCGTGTAGCGCTTGAGCTGGCGGATTGATTTTTTTTCTTTGGCTGACAAAGAACCCTTAGGTTCTCCTGAAATAATACGGGATGTATCACCCGGGTAAAAAAGGTGAGCCCGGATTATTTGCCCTTCTTTTTTGCACGCTTTCGGCGGTTCCAGACCGCATAGGCCAGGACTCCTCCGTAAACGAGGGCCACAATTACAATTGCGAGGATGATATAATCGGTTGTGCTCGGCCCGGTAATCCCTCCGGCAGTTTCGCCCGCTCCCGGTATTTGGGGCGCCACCTGCTTGACCCCGGGGAGGGTCTTTACGGCGGTAAGTCCAAAGATGCACAGTCCCTGGGGAGAATAGCCTTCGAAGACCATATTTCCGTGGGCATCTGTCCCCTTGTAGGTAGTGACCAGCATCGAAACGGTATTATCATCACCGATTCTCGCAATAGCTATCGATCCAATTCCGCCATGGCTTGTAACCCAATCCGGGGTGATCGCCATGGTCACGGTAGCTGGCCCGGACTCTGCAAAGTTGGTCTTCACGACGTTCATGATGTAGGCAATAGCGAGAATCTGCTGGTTGTTCTCCTGTGCCGCCAGCTGGAACGCATTGCTGATCTCAGAGTTCACCACCTCAGTGAGGGTGGTCGAGACCATCGAGTTTTCCGGAAGAGAGGCAAGCGATGCATCGATTGATACGCCAGTTATACCAAAACTCATGCCAGTGGCCGATGCCGTTGTGGATAAGCTGGAAGATTGTACAGTGCCCGTAATTATTCCATTCGCTATCAGGGGGGGCCCGCGGGAGATTATCGTCAGGGTGAGACCGGGCTGGGTAATGGTGATTACGTTATTGTCAGTAGTGACAGTCACACCGGATTTCGCTGCCAGGACCGTGTCAATCCTGAAAGCCTGGATGTCATAGAGTTCAGGTTTCTCAGTCAGCCATGGGCCATCCAGCGACACTGTTGTCGTGAATGTGCTCTGGGGCGGTGCCAGCAGGCTGGGGTTCTGGGGTGCTGCCGGGTTGCTAACTACTGGGTTGCCACCATTGACAGGGCCACCCCCTCCGCCGCCACCGCCACCTCCACCGCCGCCAGTCCCACCGGTACTGGAGGAAGCTGATGTCCGGAATGTAGCATCGATACTGGCGTATGATGCACCGGCCAGATTGGTGGACACGACTTGGTAGTGGTATAGGGTATTCGGGGCAAGTCCGCTCAGGGTTATTGAGTGGGTGGTTCCCATTACTACATCAAAACTTATAGAACCGTAGTTGGAGGTTGTGCCGTACTCAACGGTACTGTTTGCATTATCATACGTTTGCCAGGAAACGGTCGCGCTGCTGGAACTAATGCCGGTGACTACGATGTTATAAGGGGCCAGAGTGATAGTGGCGGTTATTGCCATCGATGCGGAATTTTGATAACCGGCAGCAGGATAGGTGAGGAAAACCGGTACCGTAAGAAGACAGCAGAGTATGATAAAATAAGATAATTTTTTTTTAGTGGTCATTTCCTCAGCTTGGCCCTGCCCACACCAATAATTGCAATAAAACCGATGGCTGCAATACTCAGTGCCACGGGCAGGGAAGCTTTAGTGGGCTGCGCAGCAGCGGCAGATCCTGCACTTGTTGAGGATGAAACCATGACAGCCCAGATATTCAGATAGTTTGAGGTTGTTGTTAACGTCATATCCTGGGTGTTCACCTGGGTGGGAAGAATGACCCACTGGCCTTGCCCGGCATCCCAGTACGCAAGCTTAAGTTGGGTTGCGTCACCGCCGGCAGCCGCAAGATCATCCGCAGAATATTTTACCTGGACGGTGGCGGCCTTGTTAAGCAGTCCGGTCAAGCCTGTTACTTCAAAGCTGGAAGCACCCAGTTTTGCACCGGACGGCGCCGGGCTGAGCTTATCGATCGCATACGGTGCCAGGGTGACAACAACATTGCCGATCACTGCTCCCTGCGGGAATGAGACGGAATACCTGCCATCTGATGAGGTAAGGGTAGATGGGCTGGCGGGGCTCACCGTTATGCTCGATGAGGTTGCGGGGGGGACATAGTTTGTGGCAATAGTGAATGTGGTGCTCTTCTCATCGAGCACTTGCCCGTTCAACAGGACTTTTGAATCTACAGTGTAGGTTCCTGCCTGCAGGTTTGTCACGGTGGGGTTGGTGACAAACTGTACGGTGTTTCCGGGAATAATTGCCTGTGCTAACGGGTTTGTTGAAGTATTTGCGATAAGGTTTCCGTTCGAATCGGTTACAGTAACTTCGTTAATGGCAGAGTAGTAATGATAGTTACCGGTATTTTCAAATGTCGTGGTGATCGTGATCGGCTGGCCAACGGTTACCTTTCCCGTATCAATATTTTGGATACTACCGGTTATTGTTTGCGTCGTTCCAGAGACGGTGATGAATATGGGAACAAGAACGGCGGTGTTGAGGCTTGACGCTCCCGGGAGTGAATGGATATAAACGATTGCATACCTGCCGCCAGGGCCAACATTCGGCGGAAGTGTGATCGTCGCTGTTATGGTCTGTGACGTACCAGGCTCAAGATTGATTGTCGAATTGTCAAGGGTGATAAAACTACGGGCTGAATACGGGCTTACATCGTTCGCCGCACTCAGCGGTGTATAAGATCCACTCAATGTCTGTCCGAACCCTTCCACATCCACCAGAAAATCGGTGGCTGAATCATCAGCCCCAAGACTTATTGTCATTACCTGAGTGTCCGTCCCGCCAGGTGCAATACTTCCCATGTACTTTGCACCGGAAACGCCGAGTGCAGCTACTGGCGCCGTACAGAGAAACACGAGGATTATTACGGCGATAATTGCGATAGTTATCGGGTAGAATCGATGTTGCGTATGTATCATATCATCCCTCATCATTCGTGGGACAAACTGTCCGGAATATCACCGGAAGATTCAGAAAACACCCTGTCATAATTGATCAATGATGAGAACGTGATATAATAATAAAAATGTTTTTGAAGTCTTCGAAGACTTGTTCTCAGTTAGCAGATATAGTAAACGTCAGGTCAATCCTGTATACATTAGAGGTTGGCAGAACCGGATCAATTGCTGAAACGGTCTGAGACAGGGTGATCGGAACCAGTACTGGGACGGGTGTTTTCACGGTAGAAGAAAAGATTGTAGGGGAGCTCGTTCCAACCGAAGTTATGGAATTCACAGTTTCTGGGTACGATGTATTTGATGTCGCAGCCAATCCAAGCGGTGATCCTAACGTCGTATTCAGCATACTCCCTGCGGTACCTGGAACATATGCACCGCTCGTATAATTACCCATATACCCCAGAGGGGGACTGGTAGAGCCGCGACCGGTGCTGGAGTCTGAAACCGTGACGGTGTAACCGCCCATAGCGTTGGAGGTTACTGTTGCACCCGTGACATTGGTAACCGTAGTTGCCGCTACCAATGGCATATAGAGACTGGTCTGGTTCAAACTGATCGAGACATAAGCTGCAACACCGCCGGTTCCTGATGATGCGCTGGCTCCGGCAGTTGCAGCTGCCACAGGTGCGGCCATCGATACTATAGCTATGCCTATAAGGCAAATAATAACAACAAATCTTACGGTCATGGAAAGATATACCTCAGATATACTTAGAACAATGTAAATTGTAATTTGTCTTACAATTATTTAAGACCTTCAGTTGTGTATGTTTGACGAAAAGTACACAATTTTTGTCAGTCACAATCCCGTTTTTTTTGAGGTTTTGATAAAAAATGCCAAAATTATGCCTATAATAAAAAAAGAGTCAATATTTATCGAACTTTGGATTAGCTGGTAAGAAGATAACAGCGATAAAAAAAGATATTTTTCCGGCAGTTATTTCTTCAGCCTTGTTCTGCCTGTACCAATGATTACCATGAACCCGACAGCTGCAATACTCAGCGCCACAGGCAGGGAAGCCTTGGTGGGCTGTGCGTTGGGACTTGCTGAGGATGAAACCATGACTGCCCAGACACCAAGGTAGTTTGTGGTTGTTGTCAGCGTCATATCCTGAGTGTTTACCTGGGTGGGGAGGATGACCCACTGGCCTTGCCCGGCATCCCAGTACGCAAGCTTAAGTTGGGTTGCGTCACCGCCTGCAGCCGCAAGGTCATCCGCAGAATATTTCACGAGGACCGTGGCATCCTTGTTGAGCAGTCCAGCCAGACCTGTCACCTCAAAACTGGTTGCACCCAGTTTTGCACCGGATGGCGCCGGCCTGAGCTTATCAATGGCGTAGGGTGCCATGGTGACAACAACATCGCTGAGCACAGCTCCCTGCGGGAATGAGATAGAAAACCGTCCGTCAGATGAGGTTAGGGTAGCCGGGCTGTCAGGGGTTACTGTTATGCTCGAGCTGGTTAATGGGGGAATATAGTTTGTCGTGATGGGGAATGTGGTGTTCTTTTCATCGAGCACTAGGCCGTTTAGGAGGACTTTTGAATCTACGGTGTAGGTTCCTATCTGAAGATTTGTTACATTGGGCTGAGCGACAAACTGTACTGTGCTTCCCGGAATGATTGCCTGTGCTATTGGGAATGATGAAGCATTTGCAACAAGGTTTCCGTTCGAATCGGTTACAGTAACTTCATTGGTGGCAGAATAGTAATGATAGTTACCGGTATTTTTAAAGGTCGTAATAATCGTGATTGGCTGGCCGATGGTTACCTTTCCGGTATCAATCTGCGTGATACTGCCGGTTTCTGTCGGTGTCGTTCCTGCAACGGTAATGAATACGGGAACAAGGACTGCCGTCTGGAGGTTTGATACTCCCGGGAGTGAATGGATATAGATCATCGCATATCTGCCACCAGGACCGACATTCTGCGGAAGATTGATCGTCGCTGTTATGGTCTGTGACGTACCAGGCTCAAGATTGATCGTCGAATTGTCAAGAGTGATAAAACTACGGGCTGAATACGGGCTTACATCGTTCGCCGCATTCAACGGTGTGTAAGACCCACTGAGTGCCTGTCCGAATCCCATCACTTCCACCAGAAAATTGGTGGCTGGATCATTAGCCCCAAGGCTTATTGTCATTACATGAGTGTCCGTCCCGCCAGGTGCAATACTTCCCATATACTTGGGGCCTGTTACGGAGATTGCAGATGTCGGCGCCGAACAGAGAATCAGTAAAATTATCACTGCACTAACTACGATTGGTATTGACGAGAATCGTTGTGGCGTATGTGTCATATCATACCTCATCATTCGTGATAACATACCTATAATAAAATCTAGAAGATCTGAAAACCGCGATCATAATAAATCACTGATGAGAATGCGATATAATAATAAAAAGGTTTTTGGATTTTTCCAATGATTAATTACCTGTTATGGTAAATACCAGATCAATCCGGTAATTGTTATTGGTTGGTAAGACTACCATATCAGTTTCAGGTACTGTACCTGTATTCTGATTGGTTGCCATCGTCTCGCTAAAGGAAACTGGAAGTACCACGCCATTGAGTACTGATTGTCCACTACCGGAACCCTGATAGATCGTTTGTCCTGCTGCTGTGATCGGGTTTAAGTACATTCCGCTTGGACTCTCGATCGATCCTCCAGAAGTTGTAACGTTCTCTCCACAAATTGCCCCTGCTAAACCGGTGGCTGTGTAAGATGAACCAGGGTTATCCCCTCCGGTCACTTGGATAGGTAATGATAAAATCGTGTTTAGCGGATATGAAACATAGGCTCCATTGGTATAATTACCCATTAACCCTTGATAAGAAGCGACCCGTCCGGTGTTATCTGCAACAGTAATACTGAATCCCTGATAGTCAGTAGAGGAGACATCTAGACCCGCAGTGTTAGAAGTTGCCGCTGAACCAGGTGTTAATGTCAAGGTTTGCGAGGGATTCACTATGCTAATCGATACTGATGCAGGTACTGACCCTACTACCGAGGCATATCCCAGAGTAGAAGCCGAAACAGGTGCGGTCATCAATACGAACACTATGCCTAAAAGGCAAACCATTATGATAGATCTTACTTTCATTTCTCAAACCTCAAGTGAAAAACTCTGTGGTCATCTATTAGATTAATTTTTATTTATGTCTTCCGCAACCACACGCAATTATATTTTCGACGTTCCATTGAGAAAATTGTATGGATAATAACGGTTAAAATCGATTGATTTGGGCAAATCGGAGAATTTCTTATCCATTACGAAAAAAAATACGGGAATATTGTTGAGACCGTTTATTCAATTTTAAAATAGTATATTACCCGAATTCTATATTGAACTAGATGAAATCCATCCGAAAGATATAAGGATAAACCGTCAAAAATATATAAATTACTCTAGATGTTTGAGTAGTTCTGAGGTATATATTTATGAAAAAACTATTCTGGAAAATCGAAAACAGGGTCTTACTTATTCTGTGCATTGTTGTTATCGTAGCCTGTATCGGTGCGCCGGCCAGTGCTGACACAAACGGGATAGGTCAATTCACAAATGTAGCGGTAGCCATTCAATCCCATCCAACACCGAGGGGACCGGGTAATTCTCCGATGCATCCACTGTATAAGTCCTTTCCGCATCCGCGATGGGGTGGCAGCAATCAGTATAATGGATGGGGCTCTAATGGATGTGGTTCCGGAGGACAGAGTGGATCCACTCCTGCATTCCAGTGGGCTGTGCCGTCCTCGGTAGGTATAATGCCAGAGTTTGTTGCGGTGGATAATTCGGGGTTCGTTTATGCAACTGACGATTATAATGAGACATTCTGGAAATTCAGTTCTGATGGGACGTTTGTATCAAAACGGGGATTGTTTGGCAGTGGCAACGGCCAGTTCAACGATCCTAAAGGCATAGCGGTGAATGCAAGCGGATATATTTATATCGTTGATTCCGGCAATAACCGGACCCAGGAATTCACGCCATCCGGGTCATATATGGCGCAGTGGGGGTCCTATGGTATTGGCAACGGCCAGTTCAATTCATCCTCCGGGATAGCGGTGAACGCGAGCGGCTACGTCTATGTCTCTGATTCCGGCAATAACAGGGTAGAGGAATTCACACCAACCGGGACGTATGTGACGCAATGGGGGTCCTTGGGAGATGGTAACGGCCAGTTCAACAATCCTCGAGGTATTGCGGTAAGTGCGAACGGGGATGTGTATGTCGTTGATAATGGAAATTACCGGGTCGAGGAATTCACGCCATCCGGGACATATGTGACACAATGGGGAGGACCCACTCCTGGTATAGGATGGGGCCAGTTCGTGTATCCTGAGGGTATAGCCGTGGACCAGAACGGTAATGTCTATGTCGCTGACACCTATGGCAATATGATCCAGGAATTCACGCCATCCGGGTCATGGATGGCGCAATGGGGATCTTTTGGAACTGATAACGGTCAGTTCGACGGCCCTATGGGAATAGCGGTGAACGCGAGCGGCTACGTCTATGTCGTTGATGCCTATAACGATCGGATCCAGGAACTTACATCAACCGGGACGTACGTGACTCAATGGGGTGCTGGCGGAAATGAAAACGGGCAGTTCCTCTGGCCATATGGTACAGCGGTAAACGCTAGCGGCTTTGTCTATGTTGCTGATTCCGGTAATAACCGGATTCAGGAACTTACGCCAAACGGGACGTATGTAACGCAATGGGGATCTTATGGCAATGGCAATGGGCAGTTGAATTACCCCTCAGGAATTGCGGTAAATGCTAGCGGCTTTATCTATGTTGCTGATTCCGGCAATAACAGGATCCAAGTATTCACACCAACCGGGACATATGTAACACAGTGGGGATCCTATGGTGATGGCGACGGCCTGCTCAATTACCCGTCAGGAATTGCGGTGAACGCCAGTGGCTATATTTATGTCAGCGATGAGAGCAATTCCCTGATCCAGGAGTTTACGCCTTCTGGGGCATTCGTAAGGCAGTGGGGGGGAACCTTTGGAAGTGGTAACAGCCAGTTCATGTATCCTGAAGGCATAGCGGTGAGTGCGAGCGGGAATGTGTATGTAGCTGATTCCGGCAACAGCCGAATCCAGGAATTTACCCAGTCCGGGTCATATATAGCGCAGTGGGGATCCTATGGTACTGGCAACGGCCAGTTCGATTGGCCATATGGCATAGTGGTTAACGCGAGAGGAAACGTCTATGTCGCTGACTCCGGCAATAGCCGTATCCAGAGATTTACGTCTTCGGGGACTTATGTTACGCAAATGGGATCTTTTGGTGCTGGCAACGGCCAATTCAACTGGCCTATTGGCATAGCGAGCGATAACAGTGGAAATCTGTATATCGCGGATTCCAACAATAACAGGATTGAAAAGTTTTCCAACTCATCAAGTGGTGGAAGTGGCAAACCAGTGAATTGGGGATGGTGGGGCTGGCAAGGCAATTGGGACTGGAAAGGCTGGCAGGGCTGGAATGATTGGTGGGGCTGGCAAGGAAGGCAAGGAAGGCAAGGCTGGTGGGGACCCTCACATTGATTTCCAAATGAAAAATATTTTTTTGATTCCTAGAAACATTGGAGCCGCGATCAGGGAATTTTCCTATTCTGTGGCCACATACGTTATTGCTCCACCAGAATTATGAGCAGAATTGATTGTCCGGGTTGTTACGGTCTTCTTTATAGTTGTGGAAACCCAACCGTGCAAGTCCCAGAAACATTCAAGTTATCTAAAGCCAATTTTACATCAAATAGTTTTAAGATGGTTCAATCGTCACTGAAGATGCATTTGAAATTTTCTGGTGGAGGATTAATATATCTGGAAGCTAATGAAGCGATGATCAAATCGCGTTTGTGTGATAGTTAAGGCAGTCGCTCAGATGTATATGGATTGGAGTGTCAAGAAAGATGCGAAGGGATTATCGCCATATCCGATGTGGAGAGGAGAGCAAGTTCCATCTCATCAGAATTGTCGAGCGAGTGCGGAAAAAATTGTTGCTTTTTAAATTACAAGGCATTAGCGCAGAAAACCAGGATATTTATCGCAGTCCCCAATTGTTGACGGCTATGCAGCGACCGGCAGATAGCAGCCAAACAATCCGGACTGAACTGCCCTTTGCAGCATCCACCGGAAATTCAGCGGCGCAAATTCAGGTTCGGAACAGGTTCTTAGGGGTATATATTTTTCTCCTGATTCTGTTTCTCGTTCCTGCTGCAGTTGCAACGTCTGCAACATATTCTTCCATTATACCGGGTTACGGTCCGGCAGCGGGCGGCACTATGGTAACCATTTACGGGACCGGCTTTGAATCTGGACAGGGTTCAATCTACTTTGGCGGTGTAAGCACTACCTATACCGATGTCAATCAGGATGAGATTACAGCGGTAACACCGGCCCATGCGGCCGGATCCGTCTGGGTCAATATCAGCACCCAGAATGGCAATCTAAACGAATCTGGTGTATTCACCTATACACAAACAGCCTTCACCAGCATCACTCCGTCATCAGGTCCGACCCTCGGTGGCACAGGGGTAACTATTATCGGGATAGGCTTCATCGGGACAACCAGTGTAACCATTGACAGCATATCTGCTACCAATGTTTTGGTTGTCAACAATACTGCAATCACGGCGACAACTCCGGCCAATGCAGCCGGATCCTACAGCGTCGAAATAATTACCCCAAATGGTACGGCAACCGGGATCGATGCATTCACGTATGTTCCCCCAACAATAACCCGTATATCACCGACGTCTGGTCCGGTAGCTGGAGGCACCGTAGTAACTATCACCGGCACTTTGTTTACCGGGGCGACAGCCGTACATTTTGGCCAGACAGCAGCAGCATCGTATACGGTAAACAACGATACTTCAATCACTGCAATCAGTCCATCCAGTTCTGTTTTTACCACGGTTGATATCACGGTTACCGCACCCGGTGGCACAACCGCAACTTCATCAGCCGACCAATTTACGTATGTTCATCCGTCAATAACCAGCATTTCACCGACGTCTGGTCCGACAGCGGGAGGCACCGTAGTAACTATCACCGGCACTTTGTTTACCGGGGCGACTGCCGTAGATTTTGGCACCCTGTCGGCGGCGTATACGATTACCAACAGTACTTCGATCACCGCGACCTCCCCGGCCGCCCCGACCAATTATGGTACAATTGATATTACCGTCATTACACCCAACGGCACATCCACTACCTCAGCAGCTGACAAATTTACGTATGTGCCCCCTGCAGTACCTGTTATCACCAGCATCTCACCAGCATCCGGCCCGATCGGCGGTGGTACATCAGTAGCTATCACCGGGACCGGCTTAACCGGAGCAACAGCCGTAACTTTTGGTCAGACAGCAGCAACATCATACACGATTACCAACAGTACTTCAATCACTGCAATCAGTCCATCCAGTTCTGTTTTTGCCACGGTTGATATCACGGTTACCACACCCGGCGGCACATCCGCAACTTCATCAGCCGACCAATTTACGTATGTTCATCCGTCAATAACCAGCATTTCACCGACGTCTGGTCCGACAGCGGGAGGCACCGTAGTAACTATCACCGGCACTTTGTTTACCGGGGCGAC
>Ga0326728_10002814_pt1 | contig 56704 bp, 50 predicted proteins | sample MB3enrmetagenome_FD_207602 | JGI IMG/M metagenome (GOLD analysis project Ga0326728, IMG submission 207602) | Lab enriched peat soil microbial communities from McLean, Ithaca, NY, United States - MB31MN | ecosystem: Environmental > Terrestrial > Soil > Wetlands > Peat | place: USA: New York... | reverse complement strand
GTCCAGCAGACAAACGACGTCGCTAATACCATCGAAAGTCGCCCGCCATTGTTGGGCTGCATTAAGCAATGCCTCCTCTGTTTGCTTGCGCTCGGTGATATCACGAGCAATCCCTTGGATTGAATGTGGCTTGCCGTCACGGTAAATAACAGAACCCTGGCTTTCCACATAGACCATCCCACCGTCCTTGCGCCTCAATTTATATTCAGTTATTTCTTTTTGAAAACCGGTCTGTATCATCTCATCGATGTTTTGCAGGACTTTAGAGAAGTCTCTTTGATCTAGCAAAGATGCAACATTCAGGGAGCTGATATCCGTCCTGTCATACCCTAACAGCGCAAGAGCTGCCTGGTTGGCATCGACGAATTTCCCGTCAAAATCTAAGACGAATACGCAGTCGAGCGAGCGGTCATAAAGTGCTCTGTACCGCTCCTCGCTTTCCCGCAGTGCTTGTTCTACCCTTTTGCGCTCGGTGATATCCCGTGCGATGACGTGAAATCCAACAGGGTTTTCCCCTTCTATCACAAGGGAGGCATTCTGCCCGAACCAAAGGACATCTCCGGATTTGTTGAAAAACGGAAATTCCACATAGGTCGTCACCTGCTTTTGACGAAACTGACTGATATAAATCTTTGATACCCTGTCCCGGTGTTCAGGAAGGATGAGGTTCAGGTAATTGAATCGCTGAAGTTCCTCAAGAGAGTAACCCGTAGTCGTCAGAGCCGCAGAATTGGCGTGAGTAAAATTACCATTTGCATCAGTTGTGTAGATAATATCTACGGCGTTTTCTATGACTTGCCTATACCTTTTTTCGGACTCTCTGATCGCTTCCTCCGCTCGCTTCCGCTCAGTGACATCAGACATGATGTGAACAGCTCCAACGAGACGACCGGCTTCTTCCAGAAGTGGATCTGCTGCAATGCTAAACCATCGGTCATTTATGAATAGAATATCGGTTTCTCTGCGGTGGGTCTTCCACAAACGCTCGACAGGGCACTCTTCAATAAGCATTGGAGCACCGTGCAGGATTTCCAAATGGCTGCGGTTAATGATCTCACTGAAAGGTTTCCCCAAAAGATCTGTCATGGCTTTATTACATTTGATAATTCTTCCTTCTTGGTCCAGCAGACAAACGACGTCGCTAATACCATCGAAAGTCGCCCGCCATTGTTGGGCTGCATTAAGCAATGCCTCCTCTGTTTGCTTGCGCTCGGTGATGTCGTGCGAAACACCCCGGAATCCGATGGGTTTTCCTTCCGCATCCCTCAAGAGAGATACCGACGTTTCATAAATCCCTTTGGTCCCATCTTTTTTGATAGCTTCCAGACCGTATGCCTCAATCGGTTTGCCTGTTTTGTAGAGTTCGGTATAGAGCTCTTGCAATCTTTCGTAATTATTTGGATCTGTAAACTGCCGGGAGTTTATCCCAATCAATTCCTCTCGGGTATATCCGAGAAGTCTGCAGAGCACATCATTCACGAAGGTAAAATTACCGGCAAGGTCGTCCTCAAAATAGGCCTCTTCGATATTCTCAAGAATGGTTCGGTATCTCTCCTCACTTCTTCGCAATGCCTCTTCTGCCTGCTTGCGCTCGGTGACGTTTCGTGAAATACCCCGGAACCCGACCGGCTTGCCTTCCGAATCCCTCATCAGAGATGCTGAGAATTCGATAATTGCCTTAGCTCCATCTTTTCGGGTGATCTCATAGTCGAACATTTTGTAAGGCTGGCCTGTTCTGTAGATTTTGTTAAATACTTGAAACACCTTCTTCGCATTTTCTTCATCTACGTACACCTGGTTGTTCATCCCGATCAATTCTTCGCTGGAATATCCCAAATGTCGGGCTCCCGCATCATTGATGAAGGTGAGATTGCCGTTGAGATCAGTCTCGAAATATCCTTCCTCCATTTCCTCGAGAATGGTCCGATACCTCTCCTCGCTTTTTCGCAGGACCTCCTCCGTCCGCTCAACGGCGAAGGGTTTGGTAAAAGCTGAATTTTTGAGGGAATGAGTTCTCTTCCGATTTGTCAAATGGACAGTGATTCCACCTCTCTTGATATCTTGGGCTGGTATGTGCGTTTCTTTATGCTGTTCTGAAGCGACCCTTTTGGATTTTTTCGCCAGCATGATTTATCCTGCGACGGGCATAGATTTTCCTGAGGATTAGCAAAAAAGCAACTTTTGTTCCAAGATGCTCCAAATTTTCATGAAGTAAGCCGGTTATCTCATAACCTCTTGTTTTTCTTAAGGTATTCGACGACATGGAAAAACGGGCGCGTGGGTAAGCAAGAACGAGGCGAACTGAAGACGCAGGACAAATTGTAAGGAATTTAGCCAGAAAATGACATTTTTGTAAAAGAGAGGAAAAAATGGGACAGGCTGCTTTTTCTTAAGTTCGGTAGCGACTTATGCTGGATAGTAGATGACTGAAAAAGGAGCTTGTCCCATCTTAGGCGGCGATTCTTCCCGCTCCGATTTCCCTTAGAATAAGTTCCTTTGCTCTCGCCAAATGCATTCGGACAAGCCTTTCTGCCAATCTTGGGTTCTTCTTCTTCATCGCTTCCAACATCTGACGATGGTATTGATTGGTGTGGCTCACTCCATTTTCCGTACGGAGCAGGGCGGACCGATACCGATAAAAATAATCGCGGAAGTTATTAATCATCTCGACCAGTTTTTTGCTCTTACAGGATTTATAGAGGAGATCGTAGAAATCGGTGTGAAGCTGGAGGGCCTTATCATCGTCTCCGCTCTCCAAGGCATCTTCCGATTCCTTCAATTTTCTCTCCAGGATGGAGATTTTATCCGGAGCCATATGAACGGTGGCCAAATAAGCGGCATAACTTTCCAGGGCACTCCGAATCCCGAGGATTTCCTCCGCGTCCTCCTTGGTAAATTCCCTCACTGCAAAACCCCCTTTGGGAAGTCGGGTGACTAATTCATCTCTTTCCAGTTTGTGGAAAGCCTCCCTGACAGGGGTACGGCTGATCCCCACCTGGTCGGCCAGTTGTTCCTCAACGAGACGCTGCCCGCCCTTCAATTTTCCGTGAAGAATAGATTTCTTAAGCGATTGATAGACCTCTTCCCGTAGGGATCTCTTTTTGCTGGTCCTAAGACCGCCTAAACCGGCTCCCATAACGTCCTCCTTTTTCACCCGTTCGGCGGCGCGAAGCTCCACCTTTTAAGGCCGGGGTAACAAAGCGCCGCTCAGGATGAACCCTGAGCGAAGCCCCGGCCTTTAGGCCCGGGGAGTCGAAGGGTTCACTTAAACCTTTGTATACTGTATCCAGAACCACGGTTCTTCATAAGCTAAGGATTTTGGCTTGTCAAGGGTTTTTGGGGAGGTTTCCAGAAAAACCTGGAACGCTCTGATGACACCGCTGATCAAAACTTTCCTTTCTCTTCCGGGAGCGGTAAGCAAGGAAGATGAAGATCGCGATGAGAAAGAAGAAGACAGAGATCAAGATGAAACTCCAGTGGTAGGAGCCTGTTAAATCCTTGGCCTTTCCAACCAGATAGGGTGCACCAAATAAACCGGCGCTTGAGCAGGTGGAGATGACTCCGAATCCCAATCCAACATTTTCTGGTTTTAACATTTCTGGAGGAAGGGAATAAGTAGGGGCGGGAATCATTGCGGAGAAGATTCCCATCAGGATGACGAGAAGCAGAAAGAGAGAGCTAAAATTGAAGAATAATGCCAGAACGGCCAATGCAGCGGCTCCTAATCCAATGAACCATTCTTGATGTTTAAACCGGTCCACCAGATGTCCAATGGGGGTGCTAAGGAAGAGAGAACCTAAAAGAGGAATTCCGATGAGGAGACCGCTCTCTTCAATTGTATAGCCCTTTTGCAGAAAGAGGTTAGGTGCGAAGGTGGCAAAGGAGGTGAAGGCAGCATTGTACCAGAGCCAGGAAAGGCCCACCCACCAGATGGGCCATCCGGTCTCTATTATCGACTTATAAATGCTGGCGGGTTCATCTTTTCTCTTTTCTGGCGCATGGGGTAATCGGTAAAGGCTTAAGAAGAGAATGAACGTGATAAACAGAAACAGCCCAGTCAATAAAATAGGAACATGCCATCCCCATAGGCTTCCCATTTCTCCAAAGAGCCCAAAGCAGATAACCGAACCAAGGGGAACGCCGGTGTTGTAAATGCCCATGGCAAGACCTAATTCCTTGTGACGAAACCATTGAGAGAGCAGCTTGGGGAGGAAAACGGAGAGGGTGAAGCCACCGATCCCAGCGATGATTCTTCCTATCCATAGGATGTGCAGATTCATTCCAAATCCCACCAGCAAGGTTCCGCCGATCATTAATAAGAAACAGCCTGCTCCTAAAGACCTCATCCCATACCGGTCTGAAACAAATCCACCTAAAAGTGAGACAAAGATGCCTGGGAGGGAAAAGAGGCTCATCACGAGGCCGGATTGGGCGTAAGTCAAATGGAGATCGGAGGTGATTAATGGAAGAAGGGGAGGGATGGATTGGAAGATGAACGTAAAGGCAAGGATCGATAGGTAGACAATGATTAGGATGACCCATCGATAGCTATCCATTCTTTCAGCGCTTTCCAAATGCGGTTTCTCTCTTCAGGGTAAGGGATGTCAGCCACTCAGCGGTTTTTTCTTCCGTTGCAGAAAAGATTTTAACCCGATTCTCCTCGTTATGATATAACCGGCCAAATCCAGCACCTTCTTAGATCGGTCTATGATGGCCGTGTCGCTGGTAGCGATCATTCCGGGGAACCCAATGAGAATCTTCTCCGGAACCTTTACAGCCATGGCATCTCCTGGAAGGTTCGCTTGATTCAGTCGATCCCTGATCTCCCCGGCCAATTTACCGCTCATGCTGATCGGTGCATCGAAAAGGAAGAGGGTTTTACGGGGTTTCCATTTCTTTAAGACGTTGAGAATCAATTGGATGGCTATTTCTGTTACCTTCGATTTCGTAAAACTTCCGGAGAGGCCGGAGATATCTCTGATAAACCCGTCGTCTGCAAGAACCAGAGCACGGCCGGAGAGGGCAGCTTCAATGGTAATCAAGACATTGTGACCATCGATGGCCAAGTCTTTGTCTCGGATTTCTTTGATGGAAATTCTCTTCTTTCGCCTCATTTGCGAGGCCGCACTTGAAAAAACTCCCCGATGGAGAAAATGCCGCTCTTCAAAGGTTAGTCCGTATCGATTGCCCACGAGCTCCAGTGTCATCTTTCTCGGATAACCCCGGTTGAGAAGATAACGGAAATCCGCTGCTGCCTTTTGGAGATGTCCGAATTTTGACGTTCTGAGAGCAGGGGATTTGTTTCCCGCAAAATTCATGAGAGATATTATAGCCCAAAATTCCGTAAAGAAAATCTGAAAATTGCGATATAATATTAAATAGCTTTTGTGCCAATGGTAGAGGAATCCGAGATGAACAGTACGGGTCAGGCATCTCCGACGGGAGAGCCATCGGTTCAGGGTTGGCAGGGCCGGGTGAGGGTGGAGCTACTGAATGGGAGATTTAAGAAAAACATTGATTGACAACCGAAAGGAGTTGTGTGTAAAAATAAAGAAGAAACTGTGAATCGATAAATGAACAAGGAGGAATAGCTATGGCGGGAGAAGAAATTAAGGTTTATTCGACACCGACGTGACCGTATTGCAAGATGGCGAAAGAGTTTCTTTCGCAAAAGGGCTACAAATTTACAGAGTACGATGTGACCAAAGACCGGGCCGCATTAGATGAAATGGTAAAAATTTCAGGGGCTCGAAGCGTTCCGGTCATTACGGCATGCAACGAGGTGATGGTAGGGTTTGAACGGAATCGCCTCGAACAGATGCTCAGCTGCATGAAACAGAGAAGCGAAGTATAAAGAATAAAATTCGAAATTCGAATATCGAAGTCCGAAACAAATCCAAAATTCAAATTTCGAAACTCAAAACGTTTCTGTTTAGGTCATTCTCCTAATTTGAACATTCGTGCTTGTTTCAAACTTCGGATTTCGTGCTTCGGATTTAGGCTTTCTCAAGCCGTTGTCTTAAGAACTGTCCAGTGTAGGATTGTGGCGAGGCCATGATCTTTTTGAGATCGCCTTCCGCAATGATCCTTCCTCCTTCTTCCCCTCCTTCAGGGCCCAAATCAATGATATAATCTGCACGTCGGATAAGGTCGAGGTTGTGTTCGATCACGATGATCGAATGGCCCTGGGATAGAAGTTTCTCAAAGGTCATCAGAAGAAGGTCGACATCGGCCATGTGGAGACCTGTGGTAGGTTCGTCAAAGATGAAGAGATTTCTCCCTTCATGGCTTTGACCGATATGCTGAGCCAGTTTCAGGCGCTGCGATTCTCCTCCGCTCAGCGTATTGGTGGATTGGCCAAGGGTGAGATAGCCTAAGCCCACGTCTTTTAGGGTTTGAAGTTTTTGCAGAATTCGGTGATGGCTTTGGAAGAAAGTGATTGCCTCATCAACAGTCATATTTAACACTTCTGAAATATTCTTATCTCGATAGTTCACTTTGAGAATCTCAGGCCGGAATCTTTTCCCCTCGCACGTTTCACAGGTGATGATGACATCCTCTAAGAATTGCATGTCCAGAACTTGAAACCCCGCACCCTGGCAGGTTTCGCATCGGCCCCCTTCTGTGTTGAAAGAGAAATGGCGGGGTTTGAACCCATATCTCTTGGCCTCCCGGGTCAGGGCAAAGAGATCCCGAATCTCACTGAATACCTTGATATAGGTGGCTGAGTTTGAACGAAGGCTTTTGCCGATGGGCGATTGATCGACCAGGATGAGATCATCGATCTGATCGAGACCTTTGATGGAATCAAACGCTCCCTTGTCAAAGCCTGAATTCCCATTACCCTTTGCTCCGGCATAAAGAATGTTATGGACCAGAGTGGTCTTCCCCGCACCGGAGACGCCTGTAATGCAAACCATTACGCCCAACGGGATTCTCACATCGATTCCTTTAAGGTTGTGCTCCCTCGCATTGTGGATGGAGATCCACCCTTGCGGTTTTCGAAGAGACCTGGTTTGTGCAGAGGTTGTTCCGTTCCTCAGGTAACGAGCTGTAATGGAATCCTGGTTTTGCAAGAGAGATTCCAGTCCTCCTTGAAAGACCACAGAGCCTCCCCATCTTCCGGCGCCGGGGCCGAGGTCAATGACTTCATCGGCTGCGCGTATCACATCCGGGTCGTGTTCTACTACAACGGCCGTGTTTCCCCCTTCTCGTAGTTTCCGGAGAGACCGGAGAAGACGATGGGTATCCCTTACGTGCAGGCCGATGCTCGGCTCATCCAAGACATAGAGAGTCTCGGTCAAAGCGGAACCGAGCGACCTCGCCAATGTGATCCGTTGATATTCGCCGCTCGAGAGAGTCCTGGTTTGACGGGAGAGGATGAGGTATCCCAATCCGACATCCACCATGAATCCGATTCGGTCGTTAATCTCTTTAAGCAGACGCTCTCCGACTTTTCTTTGAAAATCTTTGATCGGCAGATTCTTGAAAAATATCTGGAGGTCGGAGATAGGCATGTCACAAAGCTCGGCAATATTCTTTCCGGCCAGGAGCACATAGAGCGCTTCTTCTTTGAGTCTTGTATTGTGGCAGGTGGGGCAGGGAGTATAGGCCCGGTATTTACTGAGAAAAACCCGGTAGTGAACTTTGTACCGCTTTCCCTCCATCCATTCAAAAAATCCTTTTAAGCCGATGAACTCCCCTTTCCCGTTGATTAAAATCTCCCTCTGTTGAGGGAGAAGTTCTTCAAAAGGTTTTTGGGTTGGGATCTTGTGCCTCCGGCAGGCCTCCCATAAGTATTCGTAAAGGTCTTCATAAGCGGGCGTGTTCCAGGGAGCAAAGGGTTTTTCTTTCAATGTCTTTTTCGGATCCGGGATGACCTTTTGCCAATCGATCCCAATGATCCTGCCAAAACCCTGGCATACCCGGCAGGCCCCGAGAGGGCTGTTAAACGAGAAGAGGAGGGGCTCGGGCTCTGAAAAATTCCGTCCGCAGCGATTACAGGAGAAGCTTCGGTTAAAGGTAATTTTTTGACCTTGCTCCGTGATTACTTCAACTTTGCCGTTCCCCAGCTGAAACCCTCTTTGGATAGCCTCGGAGAGCCTCGATCTTTCTTTATCTTCGGAGACAAGTCGATCAATGAGAACAGAGAGTGTGTCCCTTTCCCCCTTCATCTCCCTCTCCCCCGGGGGGAGAGGGGAGGGTGAGGGGGAAAACCTTTGTTGAATTTCTGAAGCAGAGAGGCTGGTGAGATCAAGAATTTCGCCTTTCTCCCAAATTCGGTAATATCCATTTTTGACAAGATCTTTTACCCCGTTAGAAATAATGTCCCACTGTTCTGAAGTCCGGCCTGTGGCGGGATTAGATTTTAGAACATTTCCGGCAGGGTTTAATGCACCGCTTGGTTTCGAGTCGAAACGACTGGAATTTCTAACGGGGTTTACATTAAGCTCCTTGTCTTGGCCGTCGTCCAGGGAGACTGGGCTGAGGGTGAAGATCTTTACTCCTTTAAATTGACTCAGGATCTGTTCTACCACACTCTCCACAGTATCTCCTGAGACTTTGATGTGGCAATCCGGGCAGAAGACTTCGCCGATCTTGGCATAGAGGAGCCTGAGGTAATCATAAATCTCAGAGGCTGTTCCAACTGTAGAACGGGCATTCTTGACAGAATTTTTCTGTTCGATCGCAATGGCAGGAGGGATTCCATGGATGGCCTCCACATCAGGCCGGTCCATCTTCTCCAGGAATTGGCGGGCATAAGTGGAGAGAGATTCAATATAACGTCTCTGGCCCTCTGCGAAGAGGGTGTCAAAAGCAAGAGTCGATTTGCCCGATCCGGAGACACCGGTGATGACAGTAATCTTTCCTCTTGGAATCCGACAGTTAATATTCTTGAGATTATGAGATTTTGCTCCGATAATCTCGATAAACTTTTCCATCGAATTAATTATAATACATAAGTCCATCATTTCTTCAAATTCAGTTGTTGAAGCGGCAGAATGCCTCTGGCATCTATTTCATAAGGCTATTTATCAGGGATAAGTGAGCGGGAAATGAGGAAACCTTGAAACTCAGGTAAAATTCTATTTTTCACTGACAGACCTAAAGTTTGCCAGAAATGCAATAATATACGAAGTTCGTCTTTTACGGTATCACGTGGAAAATACGGAATAGAATCAATAAAATTCATAGACATAAGGGGCAAGAAGTGGTAAAAAAGTAGGCGTAAGAAACCCAATTCAAAACAAATACGAAGTTCGTCTATTAATTGTTATGACAGAATGAAAGACAGGTGGAGCTAAGGATGACGTGACCCAAGATCCCTTCGTCCGTCGAGGTTTCCAAGTCGTGCTTCCCTTATCCCCTCAGATCAGGAGATGTCGTGAGAATCTTCCTTAAGCTGTTTGCATGGGGATTGAGTAAAGAGCCAAGACCATCCCGTGCCCTTGCTATTGCAGGAATTCATGCAACCGTCCTAACCATCCTTATCGGCATCACATCAGCGTACTATTTTTTCACTCAAGAAAAGATTCACGAAACGGAGATGCAGGCGCTAAGGGAGGCGGAAAGAATCAATCAGGTTGAATTTGTGCGGGCCTCTTACTACCCGAAACCAGAGGAATTCCTGAAATATAGCGACCCAAAAAACGTTGACCAGTCAATAAAACTGGCTGTCTTCTTGGCAATGCTCCTTTCTAACAATACACAAGTCCCTGGAATGGAAATACCAAAAATGCCCGCAGATCGTGCGGAGAAGGCACTTCAGATCATGAATTTTCTTGTCCACCGGTATCCTTTTCCGGAGTCTATAAGTCTGAGTCCAGGTTCAGTTTCATCATTTCCTCCAAAACCGCTGCTGTTCAAGGACAAGGTTGCAATCGCTAAATGGTCAGAGGACTTGGAAAGAGTAATCGGCGCTATGAGCATGTGGCCGGATTATCTTAGAAAAACCATAGATCAGTATCTGCAGGCCCTAAAATCTCGGAATAAGAAATTGATCGACCAATGGAAAACGGATTTTCGTCTCCAGGTTCAGGGACTTATTGACCCCTATGTTGTTTATAATGATTATATCCAGAATTTGAGAAGGGCTTATGAAATCAGCCGGTCTGTTAAATTCTACCTGAATAAACTCGACATGTTGGAGAGCCGCTTTGTCCCCAAAAACCAAATATTGATAGCCATCGGTTCAACCTTTATTGCCTTCTTTTGTGGGGTGGTTCTCCCGTTGCTTATAGCTCAAGTTAGGCGGGTATTCTTATTATGGATACCATGCGGTTTCTATGTTTTTGCTTTCTCTTTTTTGATCTATCGGTTACTTGTCTGAATGGATGTCGCTCATTCTTGGTCTCTTGTTACGCAGTGGAGAATAGCGAGAAGGAGGAAATGAGTCATAACCCGTCGTTCCACCGGATCGCCGGAAAATCGGGCTCCCGGTGAACTCTTTGTTGAACCTGTAGAAAAGTCAATCTCGTGCGAAACCGATGAGTTGGAGGAACATGCGACCTCTCTGGATGCTCTGTATGCACGATCTCATACGGGGGAGGAGTAATAGACCCCCGAAAACCACCGCCAAATCGTACTGAGAGACTTTTCCCACAGACTCGTTATGCAAAAAATAACTAAAATTATTCCCTGGACTTGCCACTCTTGTGGAAGGAAATTCGATACCTTGGATGGAGGCATTTGCAGAAAATGCAATAAACCAACGTGTATGCTTTGCTTCAGTCTTGGCACACTGCATCGAATTAGAACCAAAAAATCAGAATCTCCAATCTGCAAGCAATGTGCAAAAGCAGAAAAGGTAGCCCCGTCGTGAAAATGACAGGTGTGAGGAGGGAAAATGAACTTCCTGCTTCAACCTAAAAAATACACAGGCCTCATGGTCGATGAAGATTCGCGAACCATTATGACCAAGACAATCCAATTCTTCGAAACCATGGGGAAGACCAGGCTTCTCGAGGATTTCAATAAAAAGGTCTGGTACAAGGAGTTTGTTGATTTTATCAAAAAAGAACGAATCTTTTCCAAGTTGCTTACACCCAAGATCTATAGTGACGGTGATCCGGATTGCCGTTGGGATACGGCCCGCAACAACGCCTACAGCGAACTCCTGGCCTTCTATGGCCTGGGTTACTGGTATTGCTTCCAAGTGACCGTTCTCGGCTTGGGGCCCATCTGGATGAGTAAGAATGAGAAGGCTAAGCAGAGGGCGGCCAGGCTTCTCAGGGAAGGGGCGATCTTTGCTTTCGGCCTGTCCGAACGGGCACACGGCGCCGACATCTACAGTACGGAGACGACACTCACACCAAAAGGCGACGGAACCTGGGTGGCCAATGGGGAGAAGTACTACATCGGCAACGGCAATGAAGCAGAAATGGTCTCCACCCTGGGGAAGATCAAGGACGGGACAGATGACTATGCCTTTTTCGTCACCAATTTCCATCATAAAGCCTACGAGTTGAAAAAAAACGTTGTTTCCCACCAGCAGTATGTATCCAACTTCGCCCTTCATGATTACCCCATCACGGAAGAAGACCTCCTCTCGCGAGGCTCGGAGGCTTGGGATGCCGCCCTGAATACGGTGAATATCGGGAAATTCAATATCGGCCCGGCTTCTATCGGAGTGGCTGAGCATTGCTTTTACGAAGCCATCACCCATGCCTCCAACCGTATCCTCTATGGCCTTCGCGTTACCGATATGCCCCATGTGAGAAAAAACTTTATGGACGCCTGGCTCCGTCTGGTGGGGATGAAGCTCTACCAGCGCCGGGCCACCGATTATTTCCGAAATGTCGATGGAAAAGACCGGCGTTATCTCCTTTACAATCCCACGAGCAAGATGAAGGTCACCCTTCAGGCCGAAGAGGTTATCAATCTGCTATGGGATGTCATTGCCGCCAAGGGTTTTGAGAAAGACACCTACTTCTTCACGGGCACCAGCGAAATTCGAGGTCCCTCCAAGCTTGAAGGCACTGTGCACGTCAACATTCAGCTTATCCGCAAGTTCATGAAGAATTATTTTTTCAATCCTGTCGATTATCCCCCCGTGCAACCCGACTTTTCCACCAGAGACGATTTGTTCCTGTTCAACCAGGGACCGGCTAAAGGCCTGGGTAATGTCCGGTTTCACGACTATCAATCCACTTTCGATTCCTATAAAGATCTGCCGAATGTGGCTGTGTTCATCAAGCAGATCGGACTCTTCAAGGAGTTATTGAAAAAGGCTTATCCCGATCAGAAGCAGGATATGGATTCCTCCTTCTCGTTACCCCTTGGTGAGATGTTCTCCATCGTGGTCTATGGACAATTGATCCTTGAACAGTCCCGTATTGAAAATCTGGATAAGGATATCGTCAACCAGATATTCGATTTCATGGTCAGGGACTTCGCCTCATTTGCTCTGCAGATCTACGGCATGAATACGACCAAAGCAGATCAAAGGGACTTTTGCCGGGAGATTATGCTGATCAGGACCGCGGGGGATGATGAGCAGGTTAGCCGTGTCTGGGAGAAATATGTGTTTCCTCTTAACGGTGAATATCAGATGAATGATTGAAAGACCATATAGAATATAGAACGAGGGCAGATATGGCAATGATGAAAAAGGTAAAACCCAGGGAAGTATTCATTGGAAGACTGAGTCACGGGGGTGACTTGCTGGAAGAAATCACTGATATTTGCCAAAGGGAAAATATTAAGCTTGCGCGTTTCGAGGCGCTGGGTGCAGTTCAGAGGGCTCGTCTTGCGTTCTACAACCAGGAAACGCATGAGTATCAATTTTTTGTGCTTGATCAGCCGCTTGAAATCACCAAGCTCGTGGGCAATATCTCACTCAAGGATGGCAGTCCCTTTGTGCATGCGCACATCACACTGGCGGACAAGAAAGGAAATGCCTATGGGGGCCATCTCGCGTCGGGAACAGTAGTTTTTGCATGTGAGTTCATGCTGGAAGTCTTTGATGGGCCGGTGTTACAGAGGGATTTTGATGAGACGACCGGCTTGTTTCTATGGACGATGCCAGAATGAGGAAGAACGACTAATACTGAAAGCGATTCTTGAAAGAATTGATCGTCACGGCTATTCGGAAAGCTTCAAAGAAAAAGAAATCTTTTTTCAGCCACCCTGTGTTTATTTCCTTTCAGTTGTCCTCAATTTTATTAAAACCGCATCTGAAAACCTCTTGGCAAATCACTAAATCCATAATATACTTTTTGAGTTAGATAGTTCGAGGATTCGAGGGTTCATGGGTCCAAGGTTTTTTATTTTGAGCATATCACTTGACCACTTGAACCCTGGAACCCTTGAAACCTGTTGTATGTAGGTGGAGTTAATGGCCTTAGCGATCGAAGCAGAAGGAATATTTAAGACCTTCCGGTCAGGTTGGTGGAAGAAGCGGCAGAAGGAAGCCCTTAAAGGGGTGGATCTTCAGATCGAGGAAAGGGAGATCTTTGGTATCCTGGGTCCCAATGGTGCTGGTAAGACCACTCTTTTGTCGATTCTCTGCACACTCCTCCTCCCTGATCGCGGCAAGGTTCAAATCCTTGGTATGGACGGACTCCACGATGAACATGAAATCAGGAAGAGGGTGAACGTAGTAAGCGGAAATGCCAATTTCTTGTGGAGTTTGACCGTAAAGGAAAACCTCCGCTACTACGGCATGCTCTACGGCCTCACGGGGAGAGAGCGTGAGACAAAGGTTGAAACTTTGATCAATCTTTTCAACCTGAGGGAGTACCAAAATATCCCTTTTGACGAGCTCTCTACCGGGATGAAACAGCGACTCTCCCTTGCGAAATCCCTTATTAACGATCCAGAAGTTCTCTTCCTGGATGAACCCACAGTGGGCCTTGATCCCGATGTCTCCATACGAATTCGAGAAGAAATCCTCTCAATTCATAGGCAAAAGGGGATAACCATCCTTCTCACCACTCATAATATGAAGGAGGCAGAAAATCTCTGCGGTCGCATCGCCTTTTTGAAAGAGGGGAGGATCGTCACCACTGGAACTGCCGAGGCCTTAAAACGAATGGTTCGGATCGGCGATCGGTTGAAGGTCGAATTTAAGGGAAGGATTCAAGAAGACGAATTACTCCGTGCTGACGGTGTGATTAATTTTACGATTTCCAATTCTCTATGTGAGATCGTGGTAGATGATGGGGAAAGAAGATTGGGAAACCTGATCGGCTTGCTTTCACAGGGCGGTGTCGAGATCAAAAAGGTCACCTTAGGACAAACCAATTTGGAGGATGTCTTCATTGAGTTTGCAAAGGGTGAAGAAAATCCTGATCTCGATAGGTGATGAAATTTCCCCCCTAGCGCCTCCTCTCGCCAGCGAGGAGAGGGGAAGGGTGAGGGGGAGGAGAAAATTATGAACGGTGCTGAACTTCTTGTAAAGACTGCGATCGAGGCGGGTGTGAAGGTTTGCTTTGCAAATCCCGGCACTACAGAATTGCCGATTGTTACGTCGCTCGACAAAACGCCCGGCATCAAAGCGTTTCTGGGGCTCTTTGAGGGCGTTTGTGCGGGTGCTGCGGACGGTTATGGCCGGATGCTGGATAGACCGGCAATGGTATTGCTCCATCTGGGGCCTGGTCTTGCCAACGGCATATCGAACCTACATAACGCACGGCGTGCCAAATCGCCGGTGCTGAATGTCGTTGGCGAGCATGCCACGTGGCACCGGGGTGCGGACCCGCCGCTCGCCATGGATATTGAGAGCCTTGCCAGGACGGTCTCAGGATGGTGGCGGACCAGCAAATCTGCTCTCGACATTGGGGTGGATGCCTTGGAGGCGATTACGGCCACCCGGCTGGGTCAGGTGGCGACGCTGATCGTGCCTCACGACTATCAACTGGCCGAATGCGACTCCTCTAAGGTGAAGACACCTGGTGACCCCTTTGATTCTCCTGACCCCGATGCTATTAAGGCAGTTGCCTCCCGGTTACAGACCTCTCGTAAGGTGGCGCTCATGCTCGGGGGCAGGGCACTGCGAAGGCCTGGTCTGGACGCAGCGGCCCGCATTCAGAAGACGATAGGATGCAATCTCTTTACTCAAACGTTTCCCGGATACATGGAGCGTGGTGCGGGGTTGCCCATCGTGGAGCCACTTCCTTATTTTCCGAGGCGGGCGACTGCCGTGATTTCGCGATACGAGGTCGTACTATTCGCGGGAGCCCCAGAGCCGGTTGCCTTCTTTGGGTATCCTGGGTTTGGGAGTCGAATTTTGACTGATGAGCAAGAGAGAATGACACTTTGTACGGATAGGCAGAATGTTGTGGAGGCTCTTGAATCCCTTGCCGACGCGTTAGGCGCACCCGCGCGTGTCACCATTAGCGACAATCTCCTCTCGGGACAGGAGCGGCCAGCAATACCGGATGGTAAGCTTACGGCCGAAAAGGCCTATTTTACTTTGGCGGCAATGCAGCCGGAAAACGCCGTCATTATCGATGAATCCCAGACAACGGGGTATCTTTATTTTGCTCCGCCTCCGTGGCTACCGGCCCACAGCCTCATGGCCCTGACGGGCGGAGCGCTCGGGCAGGGCATCCCCTGTGCGACGGGTGCTGCCATCGCTTGTCCCGATCGGCCGGTGATCAACCTGGAGGCGGACGGAAGTGCGATGTATACAGTGCAGGCCCTGTGGACGCAGGCCCGTGAAGGATTAAACGTGACCACCCTAATCTGCTCCAACCGGAGCTACCGCATCCTTCAGGTGGAATTGGTCCATGCGGGCAACACGTCCCCTGGCCCGAATGCTCAAGCCCTGACAGAACTGACAAAGCCTCCGATCAATTGGGCAAGAATTGCTCAGGGCTTTGGAGTTCCGGGGGTCACTGTGAGCACTGCAGAAGACCTCGCCCAGGAACTGAGCAATGCCTTTACCGAGCCGGGGCCTCATCTCATTGAGATGCTGTTGCCGTAGGTATCGCTATGGCTACTTTTGTCTTAACCCCCGTTCATCCCCCTGAAGTTGTGAAAAAATTCGGGAGGAGGGCGGGCAAGAATATCTCTAAAGTTTTACAAACGCGGTTTCTTGAGAAGGTAAGGCTAACAAACGCTGTAAGTTGTCAATAGCTGCTAAGTTTTTCATTGTGAGTAGTCAATGTGAAGAGGTGCCGCTGTAAAACTTTCTCGATATTCTTACCCGCCCTTTCGCTGAGGAGAGGGGAGTTAACCTCAAGGTAAGAGGGGAGAAAGGGGGGAATGGAGATGTTATGAATGAATTCAAATATTGCCCGCTGTGTGGAAAAAGTCTGACGAAGAGCACTATGGACGGGAAAGAGGTCCTTTGCTGCGTATCGAATGACTGCGGTTACGTGTTCTGGGATAATCCTCTACCGGTCGTCGCGGCTATCGTCGAAATGGACGGTCGAGTTGTTCTTGCGCGGAATAAAGAATGGCCTGAAAAGATATTCGGACTCATCACAGGATTTTTGGAAAGAGGGGAGACGCCGGAAACGGCCGTCAAGAGGGAAGTGAAAGAGGAATTGGGGCTTGATTCCGAGATCATGGAGTTGGTGGGCGTTTATTCTTTTTTTGAGAGGAACCAATTGATCATCGCTTATCACCTCTCTGCAGCCGGGGAGATAAAATTGGGAGATGAATTGGCGGAAGTCAAATCGATCCCCATTGATAAACTAAAGCCGTGGCCGTTTGGAACGGGTCATGCTGTGCGCGATTGGCTGGAAAGACGGAGCGCGCTTCGATAGAACAATAAGAATTTCAGATACGGTTGGCTGGATTTTAGGAGATGGCTTCATTGAATTTGCAGAGAAGATTGATTCAAATATGGGCCTTCGTGTTTAAGAATTGGATCATCGCGAAGCGGAATGTCTTTACGATCTTCGAGATCCTTTTCTGGCCCGTTGTCGGCTTCTTTTCCGTAGGGCTTTTGACAAGCTTTCTGGAGCTGGATCCGAACAAAACGGGGTTCATTCTGGTCGGCATCATCTCCATGAGTGTGATTCAGGTTTGCCAAATTGATGTGGCCTACGTCCTTCTGTATGATCTCTGGTCGAAATCCCTCAAACATACTTTCATCGCCCCTGCCCAACCTTTTCAATTGATTTTGGGCTCCTGGCTGATTGGTGTGTTTCGTTCCTTCTTCGTGTTTCTCTTGCTTTCGATTTTCAGCAGTCTTGCCTTTGGATTCGACTTTTTGCGACCGGGCATCGGTCCTCTTATCCTCTTTCTCTTGGGCCTTTTCCTCACTGCTGCATCCGTGGGTATGAGCGTCTGTATCCTCATTCTCCTTTTTGGATATATGGCGGATGTGGCAGCCTGGTCCTTCAGCGGCTTGATTTCCTTGATCTGCGGGATATACTACCCTGTCTTTATCCTCCCTTTCCCCCTGCGAGAAATAGCCCAGGCCATTCCCCTGACCTATTTTTTGGCGTACTTTCGTTCCTTTTATGGATTTGACGAAGGATTTAAGAACGTTTTAGCTTGGGGATTTGGCTTAGCGGGCCTTTACGTCGTCGTCGAAGTAATTCTTTTCAAAGCGGTGCTTCACCGTGCAAGAAGGACAGGCGTCCTTATTAAACTGTCAGAATAACCCCGTTCCGATTTCGGATTGCGGAGTGCGGATTTCGGATTGTTCCTAACTTATTACTGAAAACTAAAAACTGATAACTGATAACTCATAACTCATGACTCTTAACTCACCACTCCAACTTCTTAACTTCTTCCCTTGCTTCTCCTACCCAGATTCTTATCATTGCCTTTCGGGGAGGTACTCTTTCCTGGGGAGCTTGTTCAATCTTATCATAAAGGCTTTGAGGATCTTCCTTTGCAAGAGCGAAAGTCGATTCAATGCCCACGCTTTCCAATAACCGAAGGTTTTCAACCCCCAACCCTTTTAACTGAACCAACCGGGCTTTTTCGACCCATTGAATGAGTACTTCCTTCGGGATGAGGAGACGGAGTGCCAGTTCATCCCTTTCGTCTTTCTCTTTAGTTTTTGAGATGAGATCGTCAAGGCTGGTGATTCCCACTTTTGGGAGTTCCCTGCGATATTGAGGTTCAATCCAGTAAGCATCCTGAAGCCTTGGATAATAAGAGTCAACGGTATAGGAATCAATGGCCCTGAAGATAAGGACCGCGAAACTTGCGATCAGGATGGCTGTTAAGATTATCGTCAAGGGTCTTGTCTTTTGCTCCCTATTCAGGCGACAAGTGGATTCTTCCCACCCCCTTCCGGATCGAAATAGAGAGATGAAGTTATACATCGCATATGCTTGGACGGCAAAGGGAGGAAACCCCAGGAAGCCAAGGAATGGTATTTCGAACCCTTTCCCTTTCCAAAAAAATGGAACGGTGTAGACCCATTTCGAAAGAGCCCAAAAATTCCAGAACTCCCAGAGAAAACCGCAGATCAACCCAGCGACGAGCAGGAGGTATAATTTCCGTGGGTTTCCTTCTTCGAGATCCCTTAAGAGAGATTTCGCGCCAAACCGGTAACTGAAAGGTTCTAACAGAAAGATGAATCCCAACCAGATGAATGGAAAGAAGTATTCAGGGACGAGCAGAGAAGACAGAAGACAAAGGGCTCCCAGGAGAATGAGAACAGAGTGGCCTCCGCCGGAGATCTCCGTCTTTTTGATTTTAGATTTTTTAAACAAACCCAAAGATTCCAACAATTCAGTTGTCTCGAACAACCCAGGAAGAACCGTCCCATAGGCAATCGCATAACCACACCATCTCTCCACCACGGAGTGGGGAAGGTTGATATAATACCAATCCCTTAATGAGAGATTTGCCGCTTCAAAGATCAACCAGATGAAGATCGACCAGGGGATCATCAAGAAGAATTCTTTGGTGCGATTGAGGATGAGGGAGTTCCCCTTTAATCGGTAAATGACTGCATCAACGGTAAGGATGTAGGACCACCAGGCAAAGGAATAAAACCAACTGTAGAACGGATCGACCTTTTGGAAGAGGAAGATTTCGGAGAGAAGAAGAAGAACGATTCCAAAAATCCCATGAATGGGAAACGTCTTTTTCATGGAATTCTAATTTAGCACATCCATCGCCTTCAAACAATCAGTAAAAACAGAATTGGATAAGCCAGGAATATTTTACATTCGTCGTGGAATCTGCTATCCTACGGATGCAGACGTTCGCAGGGGAGAGTGACAGGTCAACGATGTGGAAATATTAAGGAGTGCCCTCTGATGTATCTCAACTTTTATGGCTTCCGGGAAAAGCCTTTTAACCTGACTCCTGACCCCCGTTTTGTCTTCTTGAGTAAGACCCATAAAGAGGCCTTTGCCCACCTTCTGTACGGCGTTAACCATCGTGTGGGATTCATTGCCCTGACAGGAGAGGTGGGATCCGGGAAAACAACAGTCTTACGTGCCCTCCTCAGCCAGTTGGACGCAGATCATCACCGCACGGCTTTGATCTTCAATCCCTGTGTTTCACCAGAGGTGCTTCTTCAGAACATCAACCGGGAATTCGGTATCCCGACAAACACCTCAAATCACACGAGCTTCCTGGATTCCCTCAATGTGTTTCTTCTCCAGCAGAACGCCGAGGGACGTACGGTCGTCCTGGTCATCGACGAGGCACAAGATTTGGAAGCACCGGTGCTCGAACAGATCCGGCTGGTCTCGAACCTGGAGACAGATAGGGAAAAGCTGATACAGATTATCCTGTCAGGACAGCCCGAGTTCGTTCAGATTCTAAAGAGGAACGAGATGAGGCAGCTGAGCCAGCGGATTAATGTGCGGTACCATCTGCAGGCCATGGATTTCCAGGACACTGTCCATTACATCAACCACCGGCTCGAAGTGGCAGGAGGAAGGGGTGGGGGTCTCTTCTCCGGGAGGGCGCTGAAGCGAATATTCAGGTATTCAGGGGGGCTTCCGAGACTTGTCAATGCGGCCTGCGACAGGGCCTTGCTGGCGGGCTACGCAAGGGACACGACAAGGATAGACTCCCACATTGCTGCGACAGGGATCAGAGACATGAAAAAGAATACGGCGTCTTATACCCGGAAACGACGTCTTATTCTGATCCCGACGTTTGGATTGCTTGCGGTCCTCTTCGCGACAGCCATCTATTTTAAACAGTATGACTTCATGCCGCCGTTTGGTGCCGCCCAACACATCAAGACAACAGAGGAACTGACGAATAAAGCCCAGGTCCTAACCAGCGATGAACTTCCCCGTGCCATGGCTGTTGAGCTCGGGAAGGTCACGGAAACAGAAAGTGCCCGAAGGGCCTTCAATATTCTGGCCGGTTTCTGGAATGTTCCAACCTTCTCCGAAGACGGCGATTCGAGCCAGTTCAGTGGAATAGAGCGTGCGGCTTTGGACCGGGGACTTCGTCTATACAGATTTTCTGGAAACCTGGGCAACTTACTTCGCATCGGTTATCCGGCAGTACTCGGATTGACCGTACCGGGCATACGGGGAAAACGCTTCGTTTCCCTGGTAGGCACAGAGAACGAACGACTCCTTATCGATCCGCCGATTGCAGGGAGGAGATCTCTTTCGTTCAGGGAGCTTGAGAGGTATTGGTTCGGCCAGAGCTTCCTCCTTTGGAAAGACCCCTTGAACCTTTTAAGGACGACAGGACCGGGATCAAAGGAATCCCAGATCAAACAGCTTCAGAACCTCCTCAGAGAGGCAGGGGCCTACAGCAAACCTGTGACGGGCGTCTATAACGACGAAACTCTTTCGGCCGTCAAGGGGTTCCAGTCGTCAAAGGGAATCGAACGCGACGGTATCGTCGGCGGTCAAACACTGATGCTTTTGTATGGGTCTGTCGACCGTTTTAAAGTTCCGAAACTCACGGTGGTGCGAAAATGAGCGTGATACTGGATGCGTTAAGGAAACTGGATCGCGAAAAGTCATCTCGCCGCGGCGGAACAGCCAATATCGCGGTGGAAATTCTCAGGCCTGCCCTGTCCCGCCCGGGGAAAAATATCTCTCTGTATGTTGTTGCCGTTTCCTTGACAGCCATCGCTGCTGCTTCCATCACCTATGTCCTGATGTTGGAGCCCGGGTCCCTGCCGAAGGCATCGCCGCCTGCGCCCGTGAGTTATCCTGCACCGATTGAGCAGGCCACGCCGGCTCCCCCTTCCCGTGAACCGGTCCGCAATGCTCAAGAGGAAATAAGTCGGGTGCCTCAGAAGATCGAGAGCCCTGTCGGAAGCAAACCCATTGAGACCTCTTCCGGCGAGAAAAAAGTAGAACAGAATGCTATTTCGGGACAGAAAGACACGACCCATGAAAGTACGAAGAAAGCCTTTGAACACACTCAAGCCGGACCTGCGACAACTCCACCTTCGCTTGCGATATCGGCGATCGTCTGGTATGAAGACCCCTCAAAACGCTTCGCCATGATCAACGGCATGATTACGACCGAGGGATCCTTAATAGAAGGCGTGAAGGTAGTGGAGATCAATCCGACTAGCATACGCTTCTCGCACAACGGCCAGTATTTTGAAATCCCCATATCGAAGTGAATTGGTTCAGTAGGAAAGGTGACGTCCCAGGGCGAGGGTAAAGATGCCCGGTTCGTCAATCGGTTGGGGCGGTTGTCTTAAGGAGTTTACGTAACCCCTTACCCCTAAACCAAACGGGCTTCCTAACCGTAACCCGAAAACAGGATCAATTTTCCCCGTCGAGTGTAGGATTCGAGGGTGACGCTCCCTGATGAAGGAATTCCTATTCGAGCAGCACGAAACCGTAACGATTTTGGACATCATCTCTCGTTTTGAGAACCTCACACGGCAGTCCTAAATTCCTGACCGTCTTATATACATTGATACCAAAGATTGAATCGCAAGGTCTCACCTTATCCGGGGTAGGGCATGGATTGCCTTGTTCAACGGCACACCTCTCACATAAATGACATGCCCGGATTGCGAAGGCAAAATAATAACCATCCAGGAAGGCCGCTCTTTCGATGTTAAGGACCGCTGCGCTCAGCGCCCTCTCATCATGCGAATGGACAAGCAGAATATGATTATATCTTTTCATCATCTCCACTCGCTCCTGATAGGTCGTATCTCTGAAGTGGCATTTTATATTTTCCTGAAGAGAATACTCGCAGCCCCATCGACATTTCAGGATTGCCCGAATGTCAAAAAAGACATGCTTTGGTGAAATAATCATCGCATCGATCATATGGAGCTCTTTTGCCAATTGAATGTATTTTTCCATCTTTTGCTCCTTTTGCAGGATTCGATTGTGAATAGGAATCGACAGACCGAGTAATTTTATTGCCAAAACAGACCCAAGTCAATTTGAATTAATAGCTCGCCCACCCAGAGTTTTAGCCCCCAATCTGGAGGAATCCCTCAAAGTGTTTCGGAGACCGAAACCAAGCTATTCCAACTTGACTTCTACAAGTCCTTCATTTATAAGTTTCAAAAAATGATGGGAAGTTGCCTGATCCTTGGAGTATTGATCTAAAATCCGTTGGCGGTTCGGCATCGAGCCGGCCCAACTCCGGCTCGATGCACCATGCGATCGAGCATTTTTGAATCTGGCCCCGTTCAGCAAAGGGGCTTCTTTTTTGCCAGGCCTACCCTATGTACTGGATTTATCTCGCAGCGATTGGGGCTTTCATCTGGTTAGCTATCCTGCTTCTTCCCTGGCGTCCGTGGGATATTCGTGAGATCATCGATTCTACCCCGGCTTGTCCTGACGCTGATTTGAGTGACATCACCGTGCTCATCCCGGCGCGAAATGAGGCCAAAGTGATCGGAACGACCCTGTCCAGCTTGAAGGACCAGGGACATGATCTCAAGATTGTCGTTGTGGATGATCGGTCCACGGACGGAACTTTCGCTGTTGCACAGGCTTCGGGCGTACACAATCTGCGAGTCCTCTCCGGCGAACTCTTGCCGGCGGAATGGAGCGGAAAGCTTTGGGCGCTTGAACAGGGATTTCGCCATGTGAACACCCCCTTGACCCTTTTGCTGGACGCTGATATTGAACTACGGCCGGGCATCATCCAGGCGCTACGTCAGAAATTGAAAGGAAACAATCTTCAGCTTGTTTCCGTAATGGCCCATATGCGCATGGTCAACCTGTGGGAGCGGTTGTTCATGCCAGCCTTCGTCTACTTTTTCAAGATGCTCTATCCCTTTCGTCTGTCCAATTCCAGCTCCACTCGTGTGGCAGCGGCTGCCGGCGGATGCATTTTATTGGAGACCCGGCTGATCGAGGAAATCGGCGGGTTCAAGGCTATCCACGATGAATTGATCGATGATTGTGCCTTAGCAAAGCGAGTCAAGGCTCTTAGTTACAGAACATGGATTGGTTTGACCCATTCCGTTCATAGTCTGCGATCTTATGAAGATTTGGCGGATATTTGGAACATGGTAGCCAGGACGGCTTTTTGTCAGCTGCGTTACGCTGCGATTTTACTGGTAGGAACAACAATAATCATGCTGTTGGTATTCTGGCTGCCGATTGCAGGATTGTTCTTTCCGGTTGCCAGTGCAAAGATTATTTCCGCTTGTGCCTTAGCAGCAATGATTCTGAGCTATCTGCCAACCCTCAAGTTCTATGGGCAGTCCAGAAGGTGGGCTTTGGTTCTGCCGTTTATCGCTACTCTCTATCTTGCCATGACCTGGTCGTCGGCAATTCGGTTCTGGGCAGGATCTGGCTCGCCTTGGAAAGGGAGATTTTACAGGGCAGATAAAAGGGTCTGATGATAGCGGATGGTTTGATCAAAAGAGTTTCATACCATGTCCATCGATCAGTATTCTCTCGTGGCAACAAAACGAGCGATCTCTCTGAGCGGATCGGCTTCCGGCCCAAAAGGCTTTAAAGCATCGACTGCTGTTTCCACCAGTTCTTTACCCTTTTTCTTAGATGCTTCCAAACCCAGCACAGAGGGGTAGGTCGCTTTCCCCCTGGAAAGATCGCTTCCCGTCTTTTTACCCATTAAGGCCGCCTTTCCTTCGACATTCAGGACATCGTCAACGACCTGAAACGCCAATCCTACGCTCTCCCCGTAGGAGGTCAGGGCATTGAGGATTTCTCCTTTTGCGCCCCCCATTTTTGCTCCCACCCGCACCGAAGCCAAGATCATCGCCCCTGTTTTACGGGCATGGATATATTGAACCGTAGGGAGATCCACCCCCTTTCCCTCTGATTCAACGTCCACGACCTGCCCGCCTACCATCCCCAAAACCCCTGCTGCCTGAGCGACTTCGTTGACCAGATCCAGGATCACCCCTCCGTCACTTGAACGCAAATCTTCTGGAGGCTGGTTTGTCATTAGTCTGAAAGCCTCTGTGAGGAGACCGTCTCCTGCCAAAATCGCGATTGCCTCTCCAAATACTTTGTGACAGGTGGGTTTTCCCCGCCGGTAGTCGTCGTTATCGATGGCCGGGAGATCATCGTGGATCAGAGAGTAGGTATGGATCATCTCCAGGGCGCAGGCAAATGGAAGGATTCTCTCCCCTTTTCCTCCCGCGGCCTCAAAGGAAGCGATGGATAAAATGGGACGAATCCGTTTCCCTCCGGCGAAGAGACTGTGCTGTATCGCCTTGTGAAGATTCGATGTGAATTCCTCTTTCTTTGGGAGATATCTCTCCAGAGCGGAATCCACGATCTCCTTTTTCTCCCGTAAGTATCGATGAATATCCATGAGGAGCTATCCTTAGCGCATCTACGCCTGGCGTATCGAAGAGGTTCGGTGGAACCATCACTTTCCCGAAGAGCCGGAAGATTGAGGACCTTCAAGAAAGTCCAAAATGGCACGCCTCACTTTACCAAGATCGGCTTTGGTGTTGATGCAGGGCCCGTTGGGACGTTCGTTCAAGATTCCGATCACCGGAATCGGATACGTATCTTGAATGCCAGCGGTCAGATCAAGTTCGCACGCTACCGCCACAATGGCCTCGGGTCTGTTCTCTAGGACAATTCTCCTGGCCAATGTCCCGCCGGTGGCCACCGCGATCTTTAAATGATATTGGTCGGAGAGTTCAATCAAATCTTTAATCTCACATTTCCCGCACCCTTTGCAGTTTCTGATATTCCCTGTGATCTTGATCTGGCAATCGAAATCTTGAATGCAGTGAGGAAGAAGGATCAAAAGTTTATCGGGCCGGATCCGGTGTCTGTTGGATCGAATGAGGTGGTTGTTCAATTCGACGAAAGACTGCTGCACTTTCTCTTTCGGTATCCCGACGAACTTTCCCATCAGGATCATGAGCGGAAAAAGGACTTTCGCCACAACACCTCTTAGCTTATGAGAGAGAAAAATGTCCTTGCCCCGGAGGATGGTGAAGACGAGGAGGAGACCGCCAAAGATCATGAGGAAGACCAAGGCGGCGAGGGCGAAGCTGAAGAGAGGCGGGAGGAAGGGATGGATGTTTTTCAACCCTACCATGGGAACATACCAGAGGAGAAAGATGAGAATGAACAGAATGACACAGGTAAAGACTAACAGTCCGATGAAGATTCTCTTCTGCGGCCTGATCTCCAAAGTTCTCCTCTTAAGAATCAAAAAATCAAAATCGGAAATTGAGACGATCCAGTTGGAAGTGACCCAAACGTATTTTAACAAATTTTGGCACCTGTCACCACCAAAATTTGCCGAAGCGCCTCCATCCGAAATATTTCACCATGGCACGCAGGAGAGAGACTGGTGCTGGTTTTTTCCCTTGACATTGGCAATTGAGCGGTATGTATATTAAAAATAATAGGTGAAGGGCCTTTTAACCTGATGTTTTTTGGAATTTCGGACCATTCTTGAGCGGTTACTTGGAGGAGGGCGCTACGGGAGAGATCTTTAAAGAGATCGTAAGCAAAAGGTATTTGGTCTTTACTTTCGTTGCCTTCATGATGGTTGGGCTATTCGTTTCTTACTCTTACGGGCAAGAGGCCAGCCAATTCAATTACGGGTTTTCCGCCTTCGGGGGGAGAGGTGACGCCTGGCACGATAAACCCCATTTTGAGGTTTACGGATTTCTACCTCGTGTTGATTTGAATGTTTACAAGAGCTTGGCTTTAGAACTTGAAGGAAATTTTTCTTATTGGAATATCGCCGCTCAAAACGATTTTTACTTTTTGGGTGGAAATATCAACATTCTTTTTAAACCCATCCAACGAAAATGGGGCTCCTTATTTATACTCGCTGGAGGAGGGCTTGGTTATGACAGCGCTGGCCATGGGGTGAGCGAGATTGGAGATACGCGTTGTGGAGGAATTCTTCAGACGGGTGCGGGCATTTACTATAACCTTGGGAAAGGGTTGGCATTAAGGGCAGAATATCGTTTCTATCATATCTCCGATCCCTTCAGGCATGACAGAGGACTGAATAGCCATAATGCACTCCTGGGGATTTCTTTTTAGAAAGGATCTCAGGCTCACTTAGAATACTGAACAATCTTTTCGTTTAACTTGATGAGGAGGGGATCAAGCCCGTTACTTTTGAGGAAAGTCGTGTAGTCTGCCCGTTTCAGGGCGAGGTCGCTGACGCCGTCTGCCACAACATTAATGATCCGCCACTGGCTGCCAACCCGATGCAGCAAATAATCCAACTCGACCTGTCCGCCATCGGACTTGATGAGTTGGGTCTGAACCAGAATACGGCCGCCGCTCACCTCTTTTTCTGAGATCAGCTTGAACCGTTCTCCGGAATAGGTATCGAAGTTAGCCGCATAAGTGGCAATACTCAGCCTACTGAACGTCTCAACGAATTTTGACCTTTGTTGGCTATCAAACGTCTCCCAAAATCTACCCAATACTATTTTGGCGATAAAGGGCATGTCAAAACCGGCCGTGATCACCGGCGCAAGTCGATCATATCGCCCCTGGTAGCCGATCTGGGTTCCCTCCTTCATAGCGAGGAGGAGCGTTTTGTGTAAGTTTTCAACGACATCAATTGCAGGCTGAGCGCTGACCAGAGGCAATGGCTCGAGCATAGGGACTACTAAGAAAAGAAATACAAATAGACGGGCCCGTTTCATATCACCCTTTCGCCCTCATCTGGTAATTCTCGAGCCATTGGGCCATCGGTCCGGGGACCGCGCACATAGACCCAAAGTGCCTTGAAGGGATGTGTGAAAGCGTCATTGACTGCAGTTGGCTCGAAACCGCTATGGAGCATGCAATTGGCACATTTGGGGTTGCGACCGTTGCCATAATGATCCCAATTCGTCTCCTCCAGAAGGGTCTTGAAACTCGGGGCATAGCCTTCCTTCGTCAGCAGATAACAAGGCCTCTGCCAGCCAAAGATGTTCCGCGTCGGGTTACCCCAGGGAGTGCACTCGTAAGCTTGATTTCCCGCCAGAAAGTCGAGGAATAGAATCGACTGATTAAATTTCCAATTTTGACCCTTGCTGAGTTTGAGGATATCGCGGAACAGGCTGATGCTTCGTGCCCTCATCAGAAAGATATCGTTTTGGGGCGCCTGGGAATATCGGTAAGCAGGCGACACCATCATGCCTTCCACTCCCAAACTCATGACAAAATCGAAGAAACCTGAGACCTCTTGTGCGGCGACGCCTTCATAGAGGGTGCAGTTAATGGTGACCCGAAACCCCTTCGCACAAGCCAGCCTGACGGCTTCTACTGCTGCATCGAATACCCCTTGCCGACAAGCCAAAGCATCATGTCTCTCCCGATCCCCATCCAGATGAATCGAGAGGGTAAGGTAGGGAGATGGAGTGTAATCCCGGATGCGAGTTTTAAGTAATAGGCCATTGGTACAGAGGTAGACAAACCTTTTCCTCTTGGTGAGACCTGAGACAATTTGAGGCATCTCTTCATGGATCAGAGGCTCTCCGCCAGCTATGGCCACGATAGGCGCGCCGCATTCATCGGATGCTGACAGGCATTCGTCCACACTGAGGCGGCGGTCGAGAATCTCCTCCGGATAGTCTACCCTGCCACAACCTGCACACTTCAGGTTGCAGCGAAACAACGGCTCCAGCATCAACACCAGAGGATAACGCCGTCTCCCGTGAAGCTTCTGGCTGATCAAGTAGCTCGAAATACGATATTGCTGAACGAAAGGTACGCCCATGGTCGTTTCCAGCAGTTAGCTTTGAGGGAATAAAGAATCCGGCAGGCGGAAAATCATTTTTTCAGGCTCGCCCTTCATCTCGTTCACCGTGCTGACACCGTAAGCATGCAACCTTTTTAAAACCTTCTGCACCATTTCCTCGGGCGCAGAGGTTCCTGCAGTAATGCCAACCCTGGTCTTCTCCGAGAACCAGGAACGGTCGAGATCACCCACATCCTCGATCAAATAAGCAGGCAAGCCGCTGTGTTCACCTACCTCCCGCAGACGATTCGAATTCGAGCTGTTACGGGCCCCCACCACTAATAATAAATCGACGTCTTTTGCCAGCTGCCGGACCGCGTTCTGCCGGCTTTGAGTGGCATAACAAATATCGCTTAACTCAGGACCTTGAATGTTGCACCAGTGTCTTTTTAGGGCATCGATCACTTCACGGGTATCGTCAAGACTGAGCGTCGTTTGAGTGACGTAGGCGAGGCGGTTCGGATTTCTCACGTTTAGCCCTTCCACTTCCTCTCTCCTCGAAAGGACGTAAACCGGGCCCTCCACCCAGCCCCGAGTGGCCTCTACCTCCGGATGGCCGGGATGGCCGATGATGATGACCTCGAAGCCTGACCGGCTGTACCGCTGGGCCTGAAGATGAACCTTGGTCACCAAGGGACAGGTGGCGTCGATGATCTTCAAATTTCTCTTTTCCGCCTCTTTAACGACGGCGGTAGATACACCGTGGGCGCTGAAGATGGTCACCGCACGGGCAGGGACGTCGTCAAGCATTTCGATAAAGGAAGCACCCTGGTTCTTCAAATCTTCGACGACACGGTGATTATGGACGATCTCATGCAACACATGAACCGTTGTGCCGTAAATCTCGAGGGCACGCTCCACGATCTTGATGGCGCGAACCACCCCTGCGCAGAATCCACGGGGTTGAGCGAGTGTTACTTGCATCGATTAACTCTGCATGGGTTCAGATGAAGAGTAGCCGTCACATGAGCTGAGGCCATGGACTTTATTTTCCCCATTTTTTCCGAAACCATTCTACCGTTCTTCGGAGCCCGTCCTCAAATTCAACCGTCGGACCCCAGCCCAATTCTTGATGCGCCTTTTCAGCCGCGACTTCCTTTCCGCCAAAGTCTCCGGGGCGCTCGGGAACAAATTCGATTTTCACGTGATCCCCGATAGCCGCCCGGATGCCTTGGGCGACCTCAAGGACCGTGACTTTCCGCGAGCCTTCGAGGTTATAGGTCTGGTCAGCGGCGTTCTCCTTCATGGCAAGGGCATGGGCCTCGGCAAGGTCCCGCACATAGATGAAGTTCCGATACTGATTGCCTGTTCCTGCTATGGTGAGAGGTTGGCCGGCCAGGGCTTTTTTGATGAACGTCGGAATCAGTAATTCCTCCCGCATGCGCGGCCCGTAAGGGATTCCCAGCCGCAAAATCGTAAAAGGGACGTCATAGAGTTGTCTGTAGTTGTGGCATACCATCTCACAGGCCATTTTGGAGGAAGTATAGATGTGACCTGCGCCGTCCAGGTAGAAAGGGACGGATTCTCCCAGAGGTCCCCCATTGGGGGTACCATTATAGACCCAAACGGTAGAGGCCAGATAGACACGGTTCGCGCCGTTCATCCTCGCGGCCTCCAATACGTGAGTCGTACCAAGGATGTTGAGCGCGACGGTATAGACAGGGTAGTTATAGGCATAATTCACGTTTGAAACCGCAGCGAGGTGGAAAATGTGTTCTGCCCCTTTGGTTGCTCCCAGGACCGAGGAGAGGTCCATCAGATCGGCATCTTCGAACCTGACATCCTCGCGGTGGGGACGGACACGGTGATCCATGACAGTCACTTGGTGCCCTGCATCCACAAGAGCATCTACCACGTGGGAGCCGATGAAACCACTTCCTCCTGTAACGATGACTTTGGCCATTGGTACAACTCCTTCATCCTACGACTTCCTTCAGGGCCCTGAGCACCTGAAGCGCTTCATCCTCTTGCATGCCTGAAAATATCGGGAGACAGATGTGCCGGGCACAGTAATCCTCTGAAACGGCGAGCGCGCCGGAGACGTATCGTTCAAAAACCGGCTGCTTATGCAAGGGTTCTTCATAAACTTCCCCTGAAAGGGAAACCCCATAGCGATCGCGCAACTCTGTTTTGAGTGCTTTGCGGTCTCTCATATTTTTAAGAATAACAACGTATTTGTAGTAGTTGCAAACTCCTCCTGAGGGAACCGCGAGCCGGTCCAAATGGCGAAGCCCTTCTAAACCTTGATCGTAGGTTCTGGCGATCTTTTGCCGATCCGCAATCATCTCCGGTAATCGTTCCAGATGCCTCACGCCAATGATGGCATGGGGTTCCGACATCCGCCAATTGTAGCCCATGCGGGTATGAGCGTTTTGTGTGAAGCTCGCCTTTCCTTGATCCCGATAAATCCGGGCTTCCTCAGCGATGTGCTGGTTGTTCGTAACGATCATGCCTCCCTCCGCTGAGGTCATGACTTTCGTGGGGTAGAAACTAAAGGCACCGGCGACCCCAAAAGCGCCCGCGTTCACTCCGTCGAAGGAGGAGCCATGGGCGTGAGCGGCATCTTCCACAAGCCAGATTCCCTTCTTCCGGGCCAGTTCCCGCAAATCTCGCATCCGATGGGAGATGATACCTCCAATATGGACGACGACGAATCCCGCCGCTTTCGGAGTCAGACGCTTCTCCACGTCCTCAGGTCGTATGCCAAAGGATTCCGGGTCCATGTCGACCAAGACGGGACGTCCTCCCGCATGGATCACAGCAGCCGCTGTGGCGAAGAACGTATTGGTGGGGACCAAAACATCCTTGCCCTCGACGCCCAAGGTGCGGAGAATAATCTCCAGTGCGCTCGTGCCACTATTCACGGAGACCGCATGGCGGCAACCGCAGAGCTGGGCAAATTTCTCTTCAAACTGTGTTCCATACTTGCCCAGAGTCAACTGTCCTGAGGCCAAGACTTCTTGAAGCCGCTCTGCAATCCACGTCCGATCCTCAGGACGAAATTGGATTTTCGCCGCAGGAATCTTGTGCAAGGGCTGATTATCAGAGTTTTTGGAAGAAATTGTCATTGGAATGCATCTCCACAAGCAGTTCGAATACAGTTAATATAAAATATTCGGTTAAAGAAATCACTGTCAAGCAAAAAATGTTCTTGGACTCTCTTGAGATCATCTGAGTGACAGAAAAGCGCCGGGGATGTTGACAAAAAAGAGGAGAAATTCGATATATAAAATTCAGCGGCTCTTATGGAACGAAGGAAGGATGAACCATGGCGCTCTATGTTGTAACGGGAGGAGCCGGTTTTATCGGATCCCATATGGCAGAAGCTCTCGTCAAGGAGGGAGAAGAGGTAAGAATCCTTGACAACTTTTCTACCGGGAAAAGGCAGAATATTTCCGGAGTCGACCACCAGATCGAATTGATCGAAGGAGACATTCGAAATGCTCCGGTCTGCCGGGAAGTCATGGCCCAGGCGCAGTACGTCATCCACTTGGCAGCCCTCCATGAAGTCCCTCGTTCTGTGGAGCAACCGGTGGAAACCCATGACGTGAATGTGACGGGAATATTGAATCTCCTCGTGGCCGCCCGGGATGCAGGGGTCAAGCGGTTTGTGTACGCTTCTTCCTCTGCCGTCTATGGGGATAGCCGCATTCTTCCGAGATCGGAGGAAAATGTTCCGTTGCCCACCTCTTCACCCTATGCGGTGAGCAAGCTGACCGGAGAGTATTATTGCCGGCTGTTTTCCCACCTGTATGGCCTTGAGACCGTCTCGTTACGATTCTTCAATATCTTCGGCCCTCGCCAGGATGCAGCATCAGATTACGCGGGCGTCATCCCGAAATTTATCTCTGCCCTTCTTTCTAACACCGCTCCCACGATTTATGGGGACGGGGAGCAATCTCGAGATTTCACCCATGTCATGGACTGTGTGGCCGCGGTGCTGAGAGCCTGCCATACGCCCGGTCTCTCGGGACAGGTTTTGAATATCGGGACTGGGAAACCCACCACGGTCAACCAGCTCTGTTCCCTTCTTCAGGGGATCCTTGGCAGAAAGATCCCTCCGCGCTTCGGTCCGCCTCAGCCCGGCGATATAAAATACGACTATGCCGATATCAAGAAGGCGAGCCGTCTTTTGCCCTATCAGCCCCGGTGGGATGTTGAGCAGGGCCTCATTGAAACAGTGGCATGGTACAGCGGGAGGAAAGGGTGAGTCATTTAATGAAAGGAGATGGGGAATGAAGACACTACTCTTGAATCCTCCTTCCTTTGAAAAGTTTGATGGTGGAGCAGGCTCTCGCTTCCAGGCCACCCGTGAGATCACTTCCTTTTGGTACCCGGTATGGCTTGCCTATCCCGCTGGTTTGATAAAGGAGAGCCGTCTCCTTGATGCACCGCCCCATGGTGTCGATCCTCATGAGGTTGTTCGTATTGCCAAAGATTATGATTTTGTCGTCCTTTTTACAAGCACACCGGGATTTAAGAGCGATATCCGACTGGCGGGAATGATGAAAGATGTGAGGCCTGAGATCAAGATTGCCTTCGTCGGTCCTCACGTTTCGGTTCTTCCTGAAGAGAGTCTTAACGCCTCATCGGCAATCGACTTCGTCGCCAGGAAGGAATTCGACTACTCGGTAGCCGAATTTGCCTGGGGGAAGGAGATGGAAGAGATTGCCGGCATCAGTTTCAGGAAGAATGGCCGCGTGGTTCACAATCCCGATCGGCCGCAGATCGAAGATCTCGACGCACTTCCCTTTGTGGTAGAGATCTTCAAGCGCGATCTTGATTTCAAAAAGTACACGATTCCCTATTTGCCTTATCCTTACATTTCCTTTGACACGACTCGTGGCTGCCCGGCTCTCTGTACCTTTTGCCTCTGGCCCCAAACGATGATCGGCCATCGCTGGCGGACACGCAGCAGCGATAACGTTGTCGCTGAGGTTAGGCGAGCCCGTGAGCTATTTCCTGAAGCCCGGGAATTAGTATTTAATGATGATACGTTTACCTGGAATAAGTCTCGGGTCCTTGAACTGTGCAGTAAACTGAAACCTCTTAAAGTGACATGGTCGTGCAGTTCCAGGGTAAACGTCGACTATGAAACACTCAAGGCGATGAAAGAAGCAGGGTGCCATCTCCTGGACGTCGGTTTTGAGTCAGGGGATCCGATGATTCTGGAGAACATCAAAAAAGGGGCAACGGTCGAGCGAGCCCTCGGTTTCATGAGAGACTGCAAACGGCTGGGCATCACGGTTCATGGGGATTTTCAAATCGGGCATCCGGGTGAGACCCGTGAGACGATCGAGAGAACGGTCCGTTTTGCCATACAACTCGACCCCAAGACCATACAGGTCTCGATCTCCCATCCTTTTCCGGGGACGCGGTTTTTCGATTACCTCGTTGAACAGGGATACCTCACGACCACAGAGATGACGGACGAGCAGGGGCATCAACTGCCAAACCTCCAGTACCCGAATCTCAGCAGGAAGGAGATTCTGGAGGCCGTTGAAGATTTCTATTCCCGCTACTACTTCAGGCCGAGGATTATCTTCAGGATCATCCGTGGCGCCATCTTGAATCGCACGGAACGCCGCCGGTTATATCAAGAGGCGAGAGAGTTTCTCCAGCTCCGGGCCAAGAGAAAAGATTTCTTGAACTGCTGAATTTAGAACATACAATCCGCTGTTTCTATCGAAGCGCTTTTTCGTAGCAGGAAACTCCGGTGAAGACGTATATTGTATTGGCCATCTCCATAGTGTCTCAAGCCACAGGAAATGTATTCCTGAGCAAGGGAATGAAGCAGATCGGCTCGGCCAGCGGGATTGGAGAGGACGGTCTGCTGGTGCCTTTTGCCCATGCGATCGGCAGTCCTACGATCTGGCTCGGGGCCGCCTTATTGCTGATCGCCTTTCTTCTCTTCAGCGCTGCCCTGTCCTGGGCCGATCTAAGCTTCGTCCTTCCTACGGTTTCGGTCGAAGTCATCGTCAACGTGGCTTTCGCTGACTATTTTCTGAATGAACCCGTTTCCGCGGTGAGATGGATCGGGACAGTTTTCGTCTCCATCGGGGTGATTCTGGTGATGCGATCCAAAAGACAAAAGGTGTAAGAAAAGTGAAGACCGCAATCCTGATCGCTGTTATTGTCCTCGCCGATTCAGCAGGCGATGTCCTTCTGACACGAGGGATGAAGCAGGTGGGGGAGATTTCAACCATCCGATGGAGGGAACTTCTCGCCATTGCACGAAAGGTGCTTAGCAATCGAAGCTTTCTCTCCGCCATTTTCTTCATCTGCGTGACCTTCGTCTCCTTTCTAACCGTCCTCTCCTGGGCTGATTTGAGTCTCGTTTTTCCAGCCACTTCTCTGATCTATGTCGTCAGCACGCTCGGGGCAAAATTCATTTTAGGAGAGACCGTGACCCTTCAGCGATGGGCCGGAATTCTCCTTGTCTGCCTCGGAGTCGCTTTAACCTCCTTTCCCTGAGCCTTTATCGGATGAGTCTGCAAGAACAAGAGATGGTTTCGTTCTGCTTCACACACCCGGAAAATGTAAGAGAGGCTTTCAAAAAACCTTCTTTCGGGAAAAATTGAGATCGTAAGATCTGTCGCAGGCAAAAGACTCGGGGTTGTTTGATGAAGGGATGCGTCGGGAAGAGAAACCGCCTGCCGTTATAAAAGAGCGTTCTTGGCTATTGACTTTGCGATTTCCCAGAACGGTCCCGGAAATCTGTGTGCTGAGGCGAGGACCTCGTCGAGCGCACGGACGAACCAATCGATATCCTCCCGTGTCACGACGAGCGACGGCGCGACCTTCAGCACGTCCTGATTGGAACCCGCAACCTGTGTCAACACGGCGTGCTTTTCCAGGAGCGGGATCGTAAGAGCTTGGGCGAAGAGACCTGGGTTGATCTTGTGCATGAGCGTCCAGGCCTGCCGGAGCATAAAGGACTTTGGCTCCCAGAATTCTACACCTATGAGCAGCCCCTTGCCGCGGACTGCCTTGACCAGCTCGTACTTCCCGGGGAAGGGCTGCAACGAGTGCAAGAGGTATTCACCCATCTCGCGGCAATGCGCGAGGAGGTGTTTTCCTTCTAAGACCGCGAGCGTGGCCAGTCCCGAGACCATGGCGAGATTGTTTCCGCCGAATGTCGTTGCGTGGACCTCCGAACGGTCAAGGCGCGAGAAAACGCCCCGTATAATTTCCTTGCGCGTGACCACGGCTGAGACAGGAACCATCGCCCCACTCAGCCCTTTGGAGAGGCAAACGATGTCGGGCTCCACCTTCCAGTGCTCGGCCGCGAGGAACATCCCGGTCCGCCCGATGCCGGTGTGGATCTCGTCCAGGATGAGGATTGCCTTATACCTCCGGCAGAGTTCCTGCACCCTCGGCAAGTAACCATCGGAGGGGACGATGATTCCTGCCCCGACCTGGATGGGCTCGAGGACGACTGCCGCCACGTTGCCTGAGGCAAGATCCCGTTCGAGCGCATCGGCGTCGTTGAACGGGATTGCCTTTGTTTCGGGCAGCAGGGGTTCGAAACCCTTTCGCCACATTGCGTGGCCGGTCACAGAGAGGGCGCCGTACGTAACGCCGTGGTATGAGTGGTCGGCGTAGAGGATTCGTGGGCGCTTGGTGACACAACGGGCGAATTTCAGCGCCGCCTCGATGGCCTCCGATCCCGAATTTGCGAAAAAGACCATGTCGAGCCAAGGGATCCGCTTGACCAGCGCTTCAGCAAGGAGGCCGGAGAGGAGAGGTATATCGAGCTGGATCAGATTGGGGAGCGGTTCGCCCAGAATGTCCGCAAGTGCCCGACGGACGACGGGATGGTTGTGGCCGATATTGGAGACGCAGAACCCCGAGACGCAATCCAAGTAGCGACGGCCGTTTTTGTCCCAGAGGTGGCAGCCCTCGGCGCGGGTGTATATCCGGTCGTAACCGATGAGCTCCATGGACTTGACCCAAGCCGGGTTGATAAACTTCGCGTGCAGCTTCGAGTTCTCCCCCAGCCGCTGCTGAAACAGGCTTAGGATATCGAATCCAACGGGGGGCGCACTATAACGTCGAGGGGATTGGATGTCATCCATTTGAACACGATCACGGGCTTCAACTGGGAACCCCGGGCTCACTTCGCCCGCCTACCTGCCATCTCCTTTAGGTGATGGTAACTCGCTTACAGTGGGGAGAATATACGAGAAACGGGATTGCATGTCAAGCAAAAAGACCTTGAATTGCGAGCAACTTGCTTGAGCCCTTCTCCGGGAAGTCCCGGTCTCCGCAGGAGAGCTTCACTTCGCTTTTCAATATCATTCCCGAAGGTCACTGAAGGCAATTAATGGGATACCCGAGACAAGGAGTGCCTGTCTCACTTCAAGACTTTTCAAGGTTATTAGATCGTCCTGCGGCCGATTGCCTTCTCCACGTCCGCCGGCCTCTGGAGCGACAGGGTGGAAATAGATTTCTGCCACCCCTGAAGGGAGTTGTCTGAGAATGCGGAGGACCATACCTGAACTCATTTGTCCGCTGTCGTTCATACCAAAAACAAAGTCATTCGAATGCACCCCTGCATGTCTGAGTCTTCTCTTTAAGAGAGAAACCCAAGGAGACAGGGCAAGGCAGGTGCTTGTCCTTCGGAGAAGTCCGTTCCTCGAGGCTCGCCATGAAGGTAGAAGAGGTTCACAGGGCAATCGCATCGCTCTCATCCCATAATCTCGGCCTACTTTCAAGGCGAGGCCTGAAATGGTTGGATGGAGATGCATGTGATGGTGGGCGTTGACGTGGTCAAGGCTGAGTCCCGTTTTCCGGAAGCCCTCAAATTGTGCACGGATTTCCGCCTCCAGTTGACGTCTCACCTGTCGTCGGAAAAAAAAATTGATTCCAGCCCCGACGAGATGTGATGAAAACTCACCCTGCCTGTTCACCAAATCTGGGACAAGTTCCGGAGACAAGATTGGCGATCCGTCCACCACCACCAGATGTAGGCCAACTTTTAACGTTGGAAGGCGCTTGGCTCGCTCCACCGCATCATCGGCGGACTTCGCTCCCACCATCAAACTCGCGGTGGTCAGAGTCCCTTGACGATGGGCTTCTTCAACGGCTTTATTGACAGGCAAGGAAAGGCCAAAGTCATCGCCAGTCATGATGAGTTTTTTCACGATGACTCCTCCCTGGGCACCAAACGTCCATCGCGGGATAAAACGAACTTAGCACCGCGCCAAGTGACCGTCTTTTTCGTAAAGGCCAAAAGCCACGAAAAAAGGGCTGCTATATCTCTTAAAGGAAGAAGCGCAATACTTTTTAACCCCTCCATATCTCGAAGTCCCCACCTCAAAATGACCGCTGCCGTCGCCAACCGAAGCCCAATGGCTCCTCCGAGGACCATGAGCCCGATTGCATCCCCCGAACGGGACGCCGCGAAGAAAAGTGCGAAGGGCACGGAACGGGTCAATATGCTGGCCAAAAACCCTATTGGCCGGGCTGCCCTGGTGTTTTGATCCCAATAGATTTGGTGGTTCCACCATTGGGAGGGATCCTTGAGATCCACGACGATCTCAACGAAATGCCGCACAATGGCGACTCTCTTTCCGGAAATCCAGAGTCGTCTTCCAATCTCGTAGTCCTCCACGAGATAGCGTGCCAAAGCCTCTAATCCGCCTATGTCCTTCAGGGTGGAGCGACGCAAGGCCATGGAAGGTCCCAGACAAAAGTGTGAGGCCCCGGTGACATAAGCAAAAATCACACTCGGAATAAAATCGGCGTTGAACGTCAACAGCTCCATTTTTTCAAACCATCGATCAGCGCAAGTCGCTTTATAGAGTGTACAGGCACATCCTACATCTGGTTCTGCCAGAGGAGCGATGATCGCTTTTAGATAATCCTGTCGCAAGCGGACATCACTGTCGCTGATGACCAGGATATCATAATGCGCATGGGGCAGGGCACCCAGAAGATTGTTAATCTTGCCGTTGGGGCCGGCTTGACAATTCTCAACAACCACGGACACCTTTTCAAGACCAAATTCCTGCTGGATTTCTTTGAGCAGTGGAATGACTGGATCGTTGGGGTTTCGGACTGAAAAAATGACCTGGTACTTCGGGTAATCCTGGAGGCAAGCACTGCGCAAGTTCATGCGTTGGCTTTTTTCAAGACCGCACAAGGGCTTCAGGATGGTCACCGGGGGCCACTCGGAAAAGGGGGATCGGAGTGAGGAAGGAGGTTGTGTGCGAAACCGAAGAAGAGCGAGCAGGCATAGGATCGCGTACACAGAGCCACCGAGGATGGGAACCAAACAAATCCACTGGAAAAAAGACCCAAAGAGTTGCACAAATAGCCTTTGCCCCTGCGTCCATTGGAGCAGGAAGTCCGCTTTCGCTGACCCTTTCTCAATTTTTTGTCGGGCTTTTTTTCAAAAAATAAACGGAATGAAGCGGCTCGAACCAATCTTATTCTTTTTCTACGTGATTTGCAATTATCAATAACCTCGATTTCGGCGAAAAGCCATTCGCCCTCAAGGAATGCTAATCCTTGAGGCTCGAATTTCTTCCTGTGGTCTTCACAAATTTCAACACGGCCGGTAGAAAAACGAGCGTGGTGATCATCAGGGAACCGATGCAGATGGTGAGGAGCTTTCCCATACTGGCCATGCCGCGGTGGGAGGAAAAAGAGAGTGCGCTGAAACTCAGGATGGTTGTCAGGGTACTGAAAAAGAGAGCCCTCGCCGTGCTCGTTTCCAGCATGTTGCCACTCTGGGGTGGGTCCGTCCGGAAACGGTGGATAAGATAGATTCCCTCCACGCCGCTGCCCAGAAGAAGGGGGATCACGATGACGTTTGCAAAATTGAACGGGATATCCAGGATGACGGAGCTCCCCCCTGTCATCAGCAGCGAGAGTGTGAGAGGCAAAAGGACGAGGAGGGTGTCTGAGACGCTTCGAAGTTCGATCAACATGTAGAGAGTGATCGCCAGAAGGGCATATAGGGTCGCCAGGAGAAAGGAACGGACAACCGCATTTCCCGCCTCCTGTATCGTGACAGGCGTATCCGTTGCATTGGGTGCCAGGACGCTCACCGCTTTAACGAACCTTTTCAAAGAGGCGGTCTCCAAGATGTTCTCTTTGGGAAAGACCTCCACACGATAACGTCCATCCGGTGCGACATACCGGGAACGTAATTCACGGGGCAAATCCGATTCTTTCACACCAGATGCCCGAAGAGAAGTCTCGAGATCATGAAAGAGGACAGGCAAATTGGAAAGAACCATCTGTTCAAGCTTATCAAACGCCTCCTTGCGTTTTTCCGGATGCTGAAGCGTTCTCTTAAACCCTTCCAGGGAACGACGGAGGCGGGTGAGAGAGGTGGCGTAGTCGCCGTTCTCTTTCGGAGCTGTGGAGAGGACCTTCTTCAGGGAGGCTTCCAAACTTTCCAAAGACGCAACGTTCTTTTCGTAACTCAACTTTTGGGGTTTCATCGTTTCCTGTCCCGGCGGCATGAAAAGGGCAATGTCGGAGAGGATTGCCAGCTTGCTGGACTGATCTTCAGGAACGAAGCTGGCAATGGTGATTGCCTCCTTGACTTCTTTAAGACCTTTCAGCCTCACAGCCATCTCCTCTGCTTCTTTGGCATTTTTTGCGAGGATGGAGATGGTCCACGGGCAGGTCATTTCATTCTTGAAAAGCTCCTTAATCGTCAAGACTGCCTCGCTATGTGGGTCATAGAGACTGAGGGGATTGTAGTCAAAATAGAGTTTCGGTACGAGGAAGACAGCTCCTATCCCAATCACAATCCCGCCGAGAACGATTGCTTTCGCATATTTGTAAGGCGCCCGGTAAAGGGGCCTGTTGGCAGTGCGCCCTTTTATGCCTACCTTCTTAAGCGGCAGCAGGGTGAGGAGTGCAGGGAGTACGGTCAAGGTGGCAAAGAGGTTGATGAACATTCCTGTACCGGCGATCAGGCCCAACTCTGAAACACCGGTATAAGGGGTTGGCAGAAAGGAATAAAAGCCGATCGCCGCAGCTACAGTACAAAGCCGCAGGCTAATGCCCAACCCCTTTGCCGTTCTGACAATCGCCTCGTGGTGTCCGAGACCCGATGCGATGAGTTCCCGGTACCGGAGACAGTATTGGATGCCGTAATCAATGCCAAGGCCTATGAAAAGCACTCCGAAGGCCACGGAAATGAGGTTGAGACGGCCCACGAAGGCAATGGCAAACCCCAGGGTCCAAATGAAACCCATGAGAAGGGTGACCAGGCTGGCGAAGACAAGCCTGCCAGAACCCAGGCCGATCACCAGGGCGATGGCCACGAGGAGGAAGGATATCAGAGTCGTCAGTCCCATTCCTCTGTTCACCACGGCCAGGTTTTCATAATTGAGGACAACGTCCCCGGTTAGCCGGACCGTCACCCCGTTGGTTTTACGAAGACCGAGTTCGTCCCGGATATGATAAATGGCTTCGATGGCAGACTCGCCTCCGGAAAGCGTCGCGTAATCGAGAACAGGATCAAGGATAATAAACTGACGGCTTGCCTCTTCCGCCGCCTCTTTCCCCAGAATGAGTTCCTGCCAGGAAAGTGGTCTTGGCCGGTTTGAAGTTGAACTCTCAACGGTTTGAGCCAGGCGGACAAAGAAGGGGACGAGCTTTGTTTTCTGTTCGATGTCTCCTCCTTGGCTCACAATCCTTTCGAGAACCGAGAAGAGACCGCGGAGGGTTAGGTCCCTTGAAATCAGTCCGAGCAGAGGCTGTGCCGTTGCGAGGTTTTCAGAAAGCGCTTCGAGGTCCTTGACGCTCAGATAGAGGAGACCATTTCTCTCAAAGAATTGTCCACTTCCTGGCGCATAAACCCCCTTGAATAAGCCTGTCTGCTTCTTTAAGCGTTCGGTCAATTTTTCTCTCTGAAGGCGGGCGGTCTCAGGTGTATCGGCGTCGATGACGATCACGATGGTGTCATTAAATTGCGGAAAGGCATTTTGAAACTCCTTCTCTAGCTTGCGATAGGGAAGCTTGTCGGAAATCATATCCGTCAGCTCCGTATCAATCCGAAAATGGTTCACCGTATAGATCACCACACCAGCGGTCATGAGGAGGGAGACAAAGAGGATAACGGAAGGGTGATGTCCGACGAAATCCGCCCACTTTTCAAAGAGATGTGTTGAATAAGTTCGCGCCCGTTTGATCATCGAAAGGGGTTCAAAGAAATCAATTTGATGTAAGAGTTTTTATCATAAAAAAATACGCCATAAAAAACAAGAGAAGCCCGGACCAGGCCGGTTTCTGAAAGGGTGTCCAGTGCAAAAAAACGATCAGAGGGTTAGAATTCTATCATACTGTTGGCCGGAAAGGCCGGTGAGATATTACTCACGGTTTCGCCCTCGTCATTTTTGAGTTGCATTGTGGCCGGTAGCATGCTAATTTATCTTAAGGTTAATTCCGAGACGTCGAGCTTATAACCCCTCAAATGAATTACAAGAAAAAAGAAGAAGCGACCTATTTGGCAGAATCTTTTTTTAGGGAGAAGCTTGAGCAGGCCGTTTTACGCGCCCGCGAAGCCCTGCTCGCTTTTCAGCATCCGGACGGCTATTGGTGCTTTGAGTTGGAGGCGGACTGCACGATTCCCGCTGAATACATCTTGATGATGCATTATATGGATGAGATCGAAGAGGATCTTCAGGCCAAAATAGCCGTCTATCTCCGTAGACACCAGGGTGATCACGGGGGCTGGCCACTCTTTTATGGCGGTCCGTTCGACATGAGCTGTTCTGTCAAAACTTACTACGGTTTAAAATTGGCCGGGGATAGTCCTGACGCGCCCCACATGGTGAAGGCGCGCGAAGCTATCTTGGCCCATGGTGGCGCAGCCCGATCAAACGTGTTTACTCGCATTACCCTTGCACTTTTCGGCCAAATTCCCTGGCGGGGTGTCCCTTTCGTACCCGTTGAAATCATGCTGTTGCCTCGATGGTTTCCTTTTCACATCAGCAAGGTCTCTTATTGGTCGCGAACCGTAGCTATTCCATTGTCTATTTTGTGCAGTTTAAAGGGGAAGGCCAAAAATCCGAAAGGGATCAACATACGAGAGCTGTTTGCTGTGCCTCCCGAGAAAGAAAAGCACTATTTTGCGGTCCGCTCCCGTCTGAACCGTGTCTTCCTGCGACTCGACAGGGTAGGGCATTTTTTTGAACCTTTTATTCCGACGAAAATTCGACGGATAGCACTCAAAAAAGCGGAAGCGTGGTTCATCGAACGACTGAACGGGATGGATGGCCTTGGGGGGATCTTTCCGGCTATGGTCAATGCCCATGAGGCCCTGGCTTGCCTGGGGTATCCATCCGATCACCCATACCGGACCACTACCAAGGGGGCGTTAAAGAACCTCCTTATCGTCGGTAGCGAGACAGCCTATTGTCAACCGTGCGTATCCCCTGTCTGGGATACCGCCCTTTCCTGCCTGGCGCTACAGGAAGATGCCGGCAGTGTGGCGGCAGAAAATATCCTGCTCGGTTTGGACTGGCTCAAAGACCGGCAATTGCTTGATGAGCCGGGGGATTGGCGTGAGAACCATCCGGATCTTAGGGGCGGTGGGTGGGCTTTCCAGTTTAACAATTCTTACTATCCGGATCTCGACGATACCTCGGTGGTCGCCTGGGCAATGGCTTTGACTGACCCGAAACGCTACCGCGAACCGATCCAACACGCTATCGATTGGATTTGCGGGATGCAGTCAAGAAACGGAGGGTTTGCCGCGTATGATGCCGACAACACCTACTACTATCTCAATGAAATCCCGTTTGCGGATCACCAAGCTCTCCTCGATCCTCCGACCAGCGATGTCAGCGCTCGGTGTGCAACCGCGCTGGCTGAAGTCGGCCATCATGGCCAGAAGCTAAAGGCTTGTCTTGATTACTTGGGGAAGGAACAAGAGCAAAACGGTTCCTGGTTCGGCCGCTGGGGTACCAATTATATTTACGGTACGTGGTCCGCCCTCGTTGCTCTCGAAAAGGCAGGCCATCGGCCGGATCAGGCACACATTCGACGTGCTGTCACTTGGATGAAAAGTGTGCAGCGGCCCGATGGCGGCTGGGGTGAAGACTGTGACACCTATTTTCGGCCGGAACGGGCGGGACAGGGTTACGCCAGCACGCCCTTCCACACGGCGTGGGCGATGCTCGGTCTCATGGCTGCTGGCGAAGTGAATTCACCCGAGGTGCGCAGAGGAGCTGAGTATTTGATACGTACACAACAGGCCGATGGCTTGTGGAAGGATGAGTGGTTCAACGCGCCTGGTTTTCCGCGGGTCTTCTATCTGAGGTACCACGGGTACGCGAAACACTTCCCTCTGTGGGCCTTGGCACGCTATCGCAACCTGCGAAGTGGGAAATTAGTTTGAGACGTTTAGGTATTGTCGTAGCGATGACGGCTGAAGCTCGGAGCCTGGTAAGAGAACCTACTGTCACAGAGGGATTGATTCACCTTGCGGAAGGAATACTGGTTAAGCTCTCCGGTATTGGTCCACGGAGGGCGGGAGAAGCTGCCAAGAATTTGTTGGGATACGGGGCAACGGCCCTCCTTAGCTGGGGATGCGCCGGGGCGCTCGTCCCCACTCTTTCTCCCGGCAGTCTGTTTCTCCCAAGCTCGGTGATTGGCGCTGACCAGTCTTCCTATTCTCCCGACCCAACCTGGCACGGATGTCTGCTCAATCGATTGAGGGGTTGTGTTGACCTCTACCAGGGCTCCTTAGCCGAAAGTGGCACGGTGTTAAGAAGCTCAGCGGAAAAGAGAGTTTTGTTTGAGCGCACCGGCGCGATGGCCGTGGATATGGAGAGTGGCGCTGTGGCCAGGGTGGCTCAGGAGGCGGATGTGCCCTTTGTGGCCATTCGCGCCATTGCCGATTCAGCCGGCATGGCCATTCCTCAAAGTTCAGTGGGAGCGATCGATGAGTTTGGAGAGTTAAACCTGCTTCGTCTCTTAAAGGAATTGATAAGGCGGCCCTTCGAACTCTTTGCCATGATCCGCCTCGGCTGGAATTTCCGCGCTGCGCAGGTCACCCTGGCGAAGGTAGCGCGGTTGGCTGGAACCAATCTGCTCCTCCCACAATAGGTAATCGCAGAAGAGTATTTTCGCCAACTGATTGATTCAAAGCCTCCGTTCAGTGACAATGCAAAGAGTGCAATCGATCTGTAGGATTCGCAGTACATGCGCCAGGACAGTCAAGGGTGAACATCTCCTTGGAGGAAAACGATGAGGACTTTGATCACTGGCGCCACTGGTTTCGTCGGATCTGCGGTGTTGCGGAAACTCCTTGCCACCGGTCACAACGTCCGGGCTCTCGTCAGACCAAAAAGTGATCGCCGTAACCTCACCGGTTTACCGGTCGAGATCGTCAACGGCGATGTCACGGATCGTCAGTCACTCGATCGCGCGATGACTGGCTGTTCCACGCTATTTCATGTAGCGGCGGACTACCGGTTGTGGGTCCTCAAACCCGATGAAATGTATGAGGTCAATGTGACCGGTACGCGCAACGTCATGCTCGCTGCCATGGATGCCGGGATCAAACGTGTTGTTTATACGAGCAGCGTGGCGACCCTTGGGTTCACGCTGAACGGAAGCCCTGCGGATGAAGACACGCCTGTGTCGCTCAACGATATGATTGGCCATTACAAGCGCTCGAAGTTCATGGCTGAAACCGAGGTGAAGCGGCTCGCGGATGAAAGAGGTCTTCCCGTCGTCATTGTGAACCCATCAACCCCTGTCGGTCCTCGGGACATCAAGCCTACGCCCACCGGTCGGATCATTGTCGATGCAGCATCTGGCCGTATGCCTGCGTATGTGGATACAGGTCTCAACCTGGTCCATGTGGATGATGTGGCGATGGGCCATCTGCTTGCATTGGAGCGCGGCAAAGTCGGTGAACGGTACATCCTGGGAGCCTGCAATATGTCGCTGAGAGAGATTTTCTGCGCCGTCGGAACGCTCACCGGCCGGAATCCTCCGAGAATCCGTTTGCCTCATCCTGTGGTCTTTCCCATCGCATGTATCTCTGAGGCTTGGGCCAGGCTCGTGAGCAGGAGAGAGCCGCGCGTCCCACTGACCGGAGTGCGACTGGCAAGGGAAAAGATGTTCTTTTCCATAGAAAAGGCAAAGCGCTTTTTGGGATTTAATCCGCGGCCCGTTGAGGAAGCTTTGCACGACGCAGTAGATTGGTTTCGAGAGAACGGGTATCTCCGCTGAGGTCATTCGCCCTGGCTACTCGGTGGCTGGTTTCCTTAATTTTTTTATCAGATTCTGCCGGTATTGCGTGTAGGCCTCTCTTAAAGCAACATACGGGTCGAGGGCAGCCTTTTTTAAATTCTCGTATTCGCCCAGCGAAAGAGAGGTTTCGTTCACTTTATCCAACGCCCACGTCGCGTAATCGACAATCTCTTCGACCAAATAAATGTAGGCCAGATAAGTCTGGGGATCGAAGGAAAGGTCTACGACATAGCCAATCCCGTCCCGCAAACTCGATGGGCCGAGGATGGGCAAATCGAGGTAGAAAGCCGGTCCAATTCCCCAGATTCCGAGCGTTTGACCAAAATCCACATCGTGTTTTTCAATTTTGAATGTTTTCTTAGCGGGATCAAAAAAGCCGGCTATCCCGATCGTCGTATTCAAAACAAAACGAACCGTTTCATTGCCGGCACCCTTAAATTTGGCCTGGAGCAGGCAGTTGACCAGACGGACAGGGGTCTTGACATTAGAGAAAAAGTTACGGATCCCAATTCTTCCGTCCTCGGGGATGACCGTCTTGTATCCGGTCGCAACGGGCTTAAGAATCCAGAAATAGAGTTTGTCATTAAAATGGAAAAAGGCGCGATTCACGGGTTCGAGCGGATCAGCGATGGTTCCCTCAGGTTGTTCAGGTTGGGAGGTGGATGGCACTTCCGTCAAAAAGGTTTCGTCCGACCCGTCTTCCGGGTCAACAGAAGCAGTCAGGTCCAAGGGAACAAGCGACATCAGTGGATCCGCTTCACTTAATGATTCAGGGGATCCCATGGCGATTGCGATGGGGTTGGCTTCGCCGGAGGGCAATATTGAATCGGAAGCCTCAGCCGAAGGGGATGCAGTGCACGGGCCGGGCGCCATCACGAGGCATAGCGCTGAAAGAAAACAGACCCAGCACCCAATTTTCATAACTTCACCCCAATTCTGAGATGATGATGCCCTTTCGCCCTCGTTTCACTAACGGACTTATCCATCGAGGCCTTACTTCAGTTCGACCTTTTCTCTCAGCCTTTTGACCAGATTCTCGTAAGAGGATTGAGATATGATACTGTGAAATTGTACACGGTAATTGTTGATAAGGCTTACGCCCTCAATTGAGACATCATAGACAAACCAGTCATTTCCCTCTTTCTTGAGATGGTACTCTACGGGAATGTCTTCACCCCTTTTGGTGACGATTTTGACTCGGACGCCGGCATAGTCTCCTTCTTTGGTTTCCCCCTCATAGAGAACCTTTTCTCCCGAATAGTCCTCCACTTTCTTCATGTATGTTCGTTCCACTAAGTCCGCAAAGAGACGGACGAACTCTTTTCTCTCCTCGGCTGTTCTCGTCGCCCAATGGATAGCCAGAGACCGACGGGCCATCTCTTCCCAATCGAATCGCTCATCCACCGCCTGGCGAATGAGTTTGTCTCTTTCCTCCGTTTTGGAGGGCGCTTTAAGAGCCGGATTGGTGACGATGGAGAGAATCTTGTCCGTCGTCTGTTTGACCTCATCCATCGGATCGGCTGCGAGTACGGGGACAGCCATTGTTATGACCAAGAAAACAGGAAGTATACTCCGGACAAAACAGGCTGACCTCATAAAGACCTCCTCTGTAAATCCTCTAAATTTTCCCAAAGACGAACTTAGAAATCAATTCTTCTATGTCGATGGCCGGTTGGGTCTCCCGAATTCGGCCTCCGGGTTCAATGTCCTTGTCCGATCCACCGGGTGTAATATCGACGTACTTTTCCCCGATCAGACCCCTGGTCTTGATGGAAGCGATGGCATCTTCCTGTATTTTTAAACCCTTGGGGAAATTTAACACAACCTGGGCTTGATAGTTTTTTAATGTGATGGTTTTAACACGCCCAACCGTCACGCCTGCAATTTCGACGCCGGCACCCACCTTAAGCCCTCCGATATTGGAAAACACTCCATAGATCTCGTATCCTCTTTCTCCCACAATCTCCAATTTCCCGAGTTTGATCGAAAGGTACCCCAGACAGACGATCCCGGCAATGATAAATAATCCAACGGCAAGTTCAAGATCAAACTTCTTCATCGCTCTCTCCCCCCTGACTTCATGTTCGCTGAACATCTTCACTCTTTCTCACGGGACTTCTCCTCCCGATCGAAATTCCTCATGGCACTTGATGGTATCCTCAGTGCTTCCGTGACGAACTGTCGGACGATAGGATCTCCGGATGTCATGATCTCCTCTGGTGTCCCCACGAAGAGAATGACTCCCTCGTGCAGCATAGCCACTTTCTGAACAATCTGAAATACTCTCGATAGCTCATGGCTCACGATGATTCCTGTAAACCCGAGATCTTTGTGGATGGATTTAATCAGGTCGAGAATGGTGTGAGCAATGACTGGGTCCAGTCCTGTGGTGGGTTCATCAAAGAGCATGATCTCAGGATTCCTCACCAGCGAACGGGCTAAGGCGGTGCGCTTGATCATGCCACCGCTGATCTGTGCTGGATACTTTTCCTCCGCGCCTCTCAGGCCGACCTGTTCCAAAACATTAAGCACCTTCTCCCTAATTTCCCGTTCGCCTAACCGGGTCTTTTCTCTCAGAGGAAAGGCCACGTTGTCGAAAACGTTTAAGGAGGAAAACAACGCACCACTTTGAAAGAGAAAACCCAAGTGGCTTCGCAGTTGTTCGAGTTCATCCCCTCTCAGGCTGTACACATCCTTTCCATTAACATAAACGCGGCCTCGATCCGGTTTCATCAATGCTGCGACGTGTTTCAGGATCACGGTTTTGCCATGCCCGCTTCCTCCGATCAGGGCAAGAATCTCCCCCCTCGCCACTTGGAGCGATACTCCCTTGAGTACTTCGAGGTCTTGAAAGGATTTGTAGAGGTTTTCCATTTCGATCATACGGTCCTCAAAACAGGGCGGACGTCAGAATATAATCCCAGAAAAGGATCAATACCGATGAAAGAACGACAGCCTGCGTCGTTGCCTTGCTGACGCCCTCGGCTCCGTATCCGACATAGTACCCCTTATAACAGCAAACCCAGGGAATCAATGCTCCAAAGCTAAGAGACTTATAGATCCCCTGTACAATGTCCTGGACGCTGACATGATTAGACATTTCTCCGAAGTAGGTCCCTTCACCAATCCCAAGAAGCTTCACGCCGATGACATAACCTCCGAAAATTCCGACCACATTGAAAATGGCGGTGAGCAAGGGCAAGGCAAAAATCCCCGCCAGAAATTTTGGAACCACGAGATACCGGAAAGGGTTGAGACCCATCAGCTTGATGGCATCAATCTGCTCGGTGATTCGCATGATCCCTATTTCGGCCGTCATGGCAGAACCGGCCCTTCCCGTCACCATTAAAGCGGATAAGACCGGTCCAAGCTCTTTAATGAGGGAGAGGGCAACCATCGGCCCCAAGAGAGCTGCCGAACCGAATCGGTTTAGTGTGTAAAAACCTTGAAGACCGAGGACCATTCCTGTAAAGGCTCCGGTCAGGAAGATGACCAGAGCGGATTGAAATCCGATAAATTGAATTTGCTTGAGTAGTTGCGAAAACTTTAAAGGAGGGGTTACCGCAAAGAAGAATGTCCTGACAAAGAAAAGGCCCAGACGACCCGTTCTTCGCAGAGCCATAACTGCTAACGCGCCCAACTTTCTGATAAACATAATTTCGATATTTTAGCAGACTTTTATCATAATGTCACAGATTTTCTCGGGGAAATTTTCTTAGCAACGCTTCGGACGGCGTGAAGTCCGCGCTCGTCCCTTGGCTTTTCTTGCAATGCCTCAGTTACGGGGGAAGTCTTATATAGTTGTAGCGGTCTCATTTATTGAGGGCGGAGTCCATTCCGACAAATATCGGAACGCTACGTTATCCCCAAAATTCTTGTTGATCTCTTCAGGGAAATTTAGTAGGCTTGTACAGAAAGGCCGACACGCCAACGAAAAAGGGGGGGAGAGGGATGAACGCTCGGGGTGGGATCGTTAATTTTGAAAGGAGAAGATATCCCCGATTTAATATCGATTTGCCGATAGAATATTTTCGAATCGACTCATCCACCGGGCATACCGGCCGAAGTCTCAGCATCAGCGAGGGGGGGCTGCTGATTCATTTTCCGGAGCAAATGGAGATCTATCAACATCTGAGGTTGAAATTCTCTTTCTCTTCGGGTCATGAATTGAATACAGTTGAAGTGCTGGCTGAGGTGGTTTGGAAGGATATTCATTTGGGCAAAGGCTGGGGGGATTACCGGTGTGGAGTTAAATTTATTGATATCCGCCCGGAGGATATGGCCAAGCTAAAGACTTTTTTGGGTAGCCTTTCGCAATGAGAGTTTTTAGAAATGTCTGATGGCATAAGGAATCGAAAGGTTTAAAGAGAGGCGAGGGAAGTCGAGGAAGGACGATGGCGAAAATCATAGAGATTTTTTCAAAGTGTTCTTTTAGTTGGGAAAAATTGAGGGAAATGAAGGATAAAGAAGTTAAATTTTGGGCAGCGGATGGCTTAAACCTGTTGCAAATAGTTGAAATTGATGAAAAGGGAAGAAGCGTTTATGTGATCAATCAATCGGGGAAAATAACATGGCCATTGAAATATCAGAAGCTGGAAGAAGTGCACACTAAATTTCACAATGGGGAAATTGCTCTGCTCGCCTATGAAATTGACAAACTGGCACCGATGTGGGGAAACTATATCGCTGGCTTATTGAAATATCTTGGCTGCGATGCAACTCCACTTTCAACCTGACCCGCCGGGCGCTTATTATGGCAATCGCCCCTGACCTCCTATCCTGGGTTACCCAACCGGGGCCCATTGCAGGATTGCTTTTGAAGAAATGGATACGTGACAGCCAGAAATTTTAGCGACCCCTGCTTGATTTCAACTACTCGCCATCTTTTATCCGATCTCATCTTAGCATAAGCAAGAGGCGTTTTATCCCTTTTCTTCAATTGCCCTTTGGCATACCTGGCAGAGTTCCTGAAGTCTTGGGAGAAATGTTACCTGTGAGGATGCCTGTTGAAGGTTGCCAAGTCCAGAGGGGATATGCTCAAGAAAAGCCTTGAATTCTCTCCTAAGGCCCAAGAAGCCGTAGGCGCCGAGGGCTTGCATGAGACGCTGTACGGAGGCCTCCCAGAAAGCATTCTGGAAAGCAGCCCAGTCAAGATCCCACTTTTCCAGTCCGTAATAAAAGGATAGCAGTCCGGCCTGCTCGCCTCCGGAAAAGTCCACATAGGGATCACAGAGGAGCGAGCCGAGATCATAGAAGGGGTTTCCAAAGCGCATGCCCTGAAAGTCGATGAGGAAAGGCTCGCCGTGGCGGATCATTACGTTCTGGGACTGGAGGTCCCTGTGCACGAGACAGCGAACTCCTCCTGCAAACCGCTCGGCCAAGGCCGAAAGCTCTGCCTCGAGTTCTTTCTGGAAAGAAAGGCCAAGTTCGATCCCGCACACACCCGTAACAAAATGATCCCTGAAATAGTCCCGTTCCCAGCGGTAAAGATGGGGGCCAAACCCCTCGGAGAGCCTTACATGACCCGAAGGGAAGTAATCCTTAGGGAAGGAATGAAGCTTGTGCACAATGGCCAGCGTCTTTTGGTAAAGGGCTCGTCGAGTTTCCCACCGGGTTTTCCTGAAAGACCAGAGGTCCGTGTCGCCCAAATCCTCCATGACGATGAGACAGCCAACTGGATCATGCCGGATCAGCCGTGGCACCGGGACGTCGATGTCGTGGAGAAATGCTGCAATGTCAGCGTAGTATCCGTTTTCTACACGCTTCGGATCGTAATGGACCAGAATGGCCGAATCGTTGCGGTTCCATTTCAGTCTGAAGAAAGTTCGATCCGAACCCCTTCCCTCTAAAGGAGAAATTGTTAGGGAGACGGATTCTGAAAGCCGGAGGCCCTCTCTCGCAAAACCGATCATGTCTTCTCTTGATTGCATTCGTTTCTAAGGGGTTCCAGAATTCAAGGGACCAAGGGTCTCATTCTTTCACTGGATCCCTTGAATCCTCGACCCCTGGAACCCTTTTTAATTTCAGTTTTTCATAAGCTTCGACGGAACCGACGTCGTGCCACTCGCCTTTGTCGATGACGATCCCTCGGATCGATCCCGGTTCTTTAACAATTCTTCTCACAAAGGCTGAGACGACGGATTCGACTTTGCCGGCCTCGAGGTGTTGGAGAAACAATGTCTCCACGGCGTAGATGCCAGCGAAGAGGAAGCTTCGAGCTTCTGGATATCTTAGAGTGTGCCCGAGGATACTCCGAAGATCACAGATCTCACCGGCCTCATTGATGTTTACGTTCAGAACAGGACCACTACTTCGGAGGACAAGAGTGACCTCCGGTCGTTTCTGCTCGTGGGCCTCCAAAAGCCTCCGCAAGGGAAGATCGGTGATGACATCGCCATTGTAGCAGAGGATGGCCTCGTCCTCATCCAGGAGATCTTCGATGTTTTTCAATCCCCCAGCAGTGTCCAGAAGGACTGGCTCATGGCGAAAAGTAATGGGGACACTGCGCCATCGCCTGTCAGGGAATTTCTCCGAATAGACTTCCGACCAGTGATGTGTGTTAACGATGAATCGATCAACTCCGACTTTCAGGAGATGATCCATTATGTAGGTGATGATGGGACGTCCTCCGATCTCCAGGAGCGGCTTTGGAAGTTGATCTGTCAGAGGCTGAAGCCGCGTTCCTAATCCGGCGCCCAGGATGAAACCTGTCTTGAAACGTCGTTTATTCAATGGTACCTCGCCCCCCCATCCTCACCCTCCCCTCGGAGGGAGGAGGGCGGAGAGGGGGTGTTCTGAAAGGTCAGGTCTTTACTTTTCCGAACTCGAGATCGATTTTTATCAGTGCTACCGCGATAAATCCTGGGATCGTGGCGGCCATGACCCAGAGGAAGAAGTTCTGATAGCCCAGCTGCTCCTGGAGCCAGCCGCTCGCCATGGCCGGAACCATCATGCCCAGGGCCATGATTCCCGTGGAGATAGCGTAGTGGACCGTTTTATATTCTCCTTCCGACACCATGATCATAAACATCGTGTAGGCCGAAAAGCCAAAGCCGTAGCCGAATTGCTCCACGGCAACAGCCAGGTTGATCAAATAGAAATTCTCAGGCATGGCCTGAGAGAGATAGACGAAGACCAGATCCGGCAGATGCATCGCGCAGACCATGATCCAGATCCAGAACTTGAGGCCTTTTCTGTAAATGGCATACCCGCCGAGAAGTCCTCCCAGCAACAGTGCAATGAGTCCCACAGTGCCGTAGATGATTCCCACATCCTGTGTGGTGATTCCCAGCCCTCCCGCTGAATGAGGGTCGAGCAGAAAGGGCGCGATGATTTTTAGAAGCTGGGTTTCCGCGAGCCGGTAGAAGAGAAAGAAAGCAAGAATGGCAAGGATCTCTTTTTTCCTGAAGAAGAGACCGAAGATGTGGAGGAACTCCCGTGCAACAGACGTCGAAGGGTTGCGCTTCGCCGGACGGTCCGCAGGCGGATAGGGAAGAATAAATAGATGATAAAGGAAGAGGGCAGCGAAAACGGCGGCCGCTATAAAAAGTGAGAAAGACCAGGCTGCGGGGATACCATGGCCGCCTTCTTCAAGGTAGCCAGCGAGGATGACGAGCCCGCCCTGGGTTGCGACCATGGCGATTCGGTAGAAGATCGTCCGCACCCCGACAAAGGCCGCTTGGAAATCTTCCGGAAGCCCCAGCATATAAAAGCCGTCGGCAGCGGTATCATGGGTTGCTGAACCAAAGGCCATCAACGAAAAAAAGGCGAGGGTATATTGGAAGAACCGGGTAGCCGGGATGGTGAATGCGATGCAGGCCAGTGATGCCCCGACAAGAAGTTGCATGAGGAGGATCCAATAGCGCTTCGTTCTGAATAGTTCGACAAAAGGGCTCCAGAGGGGCTTGATCACCCAAGGAAGATAGAGCCAGCTTGTGTAAAAGGCGATGTTGGCGTTTGAGACGCCGAGGCGTTTGTAAAGGATGACCGAGACCGTCATCGCCATCGTATAAGGAATCCCCTCGGCAAGATACAAAGAGGGAACCCAGGCCCAAGGGTTTCGCGATGTCGGTTTCTGTGTGGACATTGTTTTAATACCCAAGGATTCGAGGGGTCAAGGGATCAAGGGTTCAAGTGATGAGCATAAGAAGAGTAAGCGTTAGCCCTTGAATCCTAGACCCCTGGACTCCTCGAACCCTTAATATACTTTCTGTATCTCTACTCCTCTAAAATAATGTTTCAAAATTTTCTCGGCTGAAAATCCCTTCGTTGCCATCACTGCGGCGCCGATCTGGCAGAGTCCTACGCCGTGTCCCCAGCCGGCGCCATGAAATGTAAATCGACCCGCTTCAACCGTCACAACGAATGCACTGCTGTAGAGATGCGTCCTGGAGAGCCAGCGCCTTATTTCGAGTTCTTTTCCTACGACGATGCTGCTCTTCGAACCCACGATTTTCAGCCGGTAGATCCGACCCGAAGGGCCACGGTGGAGAGGGACAATCTCCTGGAGCGTGCCGAAATCGAAACCGGATTTGGCTTGAAGAATCTCTTCCAGTTCCCTGCGGGAATATTCGATTGTCCAGCGGAAAAAACCTTTTGTCTTGCGGTCAAAGTCAGGAAGGATTTTTCCAAGAAGACCTTCATCTTGGGTGTTGCAGTAGGCATCGGGGTTGGAAAGGAACCAGGCCGAAGCCTCTTCTTCCGTCTCGATCGGGCGGTGCGGACCGGATGAGTCCGAAATACTTCTGAGATAAGGGACTTGCTTGTCATTCCAGGTTGTGTCGAAGTTTTCTGTGATTCCCCCGCAGGCCTTGGAATATCGGGCATCGCAGATTTTGCCCTGATACGTGATCGTCATCCCCCGGGTTTTGCGGACAGCCTCTTCGGCCTGTTTGGAAACGATTTTTGTGATGCCATGGTAACGCTGGCAGTGGTCATCGGCGCAGACATCGAAGAGGTCGTGCTCCTCCCGGTCATACCAGCGTATCACTTCTCCATCGGTCGTCTTCACTGGCGATTTGGATGTTTCTTCTGTTTTTCTATTGCAATCGAGCGCCGCGAGAATCCAGCTGCGGGATAGTATGGCGTGGGCCTTCAGAAACTCCATTGGAGCAACACCGCTCATTTCCGAGGAAATCACACTTTTCAGATAGTCCTCAAGGTGGATTTCATTGATGGCAGTGATCGTTCCATCCTTGCGGGGCCGGAGGATGAGGTCCCCTTGAAACGTCTGCTCCTCTGTCCTTTCCCAATGGAAGCGACCTCCGATGGTGACGTCGAAAAGTGAAAACATTGGTTTATCTTGCCCTGTGAGCTTGATCGATGGAGAGCGAGCAATTTCTTGATGGGCACCATCGAAGAGCACAATCATCCCGGCATCAGACTTTGCCGAAAACCGGCCCGAAGCGGAGCCAAAAACATCCGTACGAAAACGTCCGTCCAGACGACCGTTCACCTCGGTCTGCCGGTCCATGATTCCAACCGTGATCTTCCGCTCTGTTTTCACAGACCCCATTATCCTGGTTCTCGGGTTTTTTTTCAACATCAGGCCCATCTTCGACTATCACTGAATCTGCATAAATTGGAAAGAACCCTGATCGTTGCATCGAGGTTTGAATAGACAGGAAAACCTCTCGCCGCAAAAGCTCTCTTTATCATGAGGTTGTAATATCTGTCTTCTTCATCTTCCAGGTAGGGATCTAAGGAGACGGTGACCAACACCGGTTTTTTCTCTTTCTCCCGGCTGCGCTCGCATCCTTCAACCATCAACTCGATTAATCGCTTCATATGGGCATCCACCTTTTGACCCAAGATCCGCCTTAGATAGCGAAATTGATCAAATTGAAATACCAAAGAATGGGTGTTTCGGTCTGAGGACACAATCTGGATGATATCAGCCATATTCCCCGAGGGAGATACATTATAGTAGATGGGCCAGGCGTCAAGGGGATTCCCGATACTGGTTCCCGCAAGGGGGACCAATGCCCGAAGCGCTTCGATGGTCTCCCGGGAAAACTTTGGTACCTCGATTCCCGCATTCGTACAGAGGTCCGTTTGGATGACACTGAACCCCCCGGAGTTAGTGATCATGGCAAGGGATCGGCCCACAGGAAGAGGAGAGGTGTCGAACGCCATGGCCAGGCTCACCATTTCATCGAAGCTCCCCACCTGAAGCGTTCCGGTTTGTCTAAAGAGAGTCCTCCAGATTTCAGGGGTCCCGGCCAGGGAAGCTGTATGAGAGGCAGCCGCCCGGATGCCCTGCTCCGTCATTCCCCCTTTGACGGCGATCACCGGCTTTTGCTTTGCGGCCTTGGCCAGAGCCGTTTTCAGGGCCGCGCCGTTCCGGGTGCCTTCAATGTAAAGAGCGATCAAGTTTGTATCCGGGTCGCCGGCCAAGTACTCCAGGAAATCAGGAGCGTCCAGGTCAACGGCATTGCCATAACTCACCATTTTGCTGAATCTTAGATTTTTGGTATTGGCAAAGTAGGAGAAGGATTCGGCCACACTCCCACTCTGGGTAATGACCCCTACGTGGCCGCTCTCCCTGGGGGCCTCTGGAACAATAGTCAACCCCGAGGAGGGGCAATAGACCCCAAAACAATTGGGGCCAATGATTCGGATCCTGCCCGCTGCCATCCGTTTCAGCTCCTTCTCCTGTTGGATCCCTTCGGGGGTTCCCGTCTCACTGAACCCGGCAGTAAAAATATGTGCAACCTTTGCTCCTTTTTGGATGCACTCCTCCAAGACTTTAGGCAGGGCCGAGGCGGAGACTCCGAGGATGACATAGTCGATCTCGGAGTCCACGTCCAAAATGCTCGGGTAGCATTTCTTTCCCAGAACCTCCGTATATTTCGGGTTCACCAGAAACAGGCGATTCCTGATTTTTGTTTTCATCTGTGCGACAGTGGCCAGATCATTAGGGGAAGCTCCGATGATCGCTACCGAGCGGGGATTGAAGATATAATCAAAGAGCCTGGCGTCTATTTCCATGATCCCTCCATTTTTTCTCCACCCTTTCTTTTATCACAGAGGATGAGACATGAATAGAATAAAAATCTCGATACTAAGCCGTTATTCTCACCAAGGTTTCACGGATTCAATCCCTCCGCGCGCTGTCTTTTTTGGTTGACATTCAACCCTGTTTTTCGCATAGTAAACTTATCCCAAAAAAGGTTTTTTGTCATTCCCATGAATCCCATCCTTGACTGGGGCATTAATTTTATCGCCGGACTGCAAACCAGCGCCCCCTGGCTCGTCGCTCCTGCCCGGTTTTTTAGTTTCCTGGGCACCGAAGAGTTTTACTTGTTCATTATGCCCTTTCTCTACTGGTGTGCGGACGTCCGCCTGGGCCTGCGTTTCGGTGTCATCTTGACAGTGTCAGACAGCCTGAACATCTTTTTTAAACTCGTCTTTCACCAGCCGCGGCCCTTCTGGGTGAGCGACA
>Ga0326728_10002813_pt1 | contig 56710 bp, 51 predicted proteins | sample MB3enrmetagenome_FD_207602 | JGI IMG/M metagenome (GOLD analysis project Ga0326728, IMG submission 207602) | Lab enriched peat soil microbial communities from McLean, Ithaca, NY, United States - MB31MN | ecosystem: Environmental > Terrestrial > Soil > Wetlands > Peat | place: USA: New York... | reverse complement strand
CGGAGTTTGAGGTAGTAGGCGATGAGCGCCTCGTCTGCCTCTGCGGAAAGCACGGGAAAGCAGGTGCGTTTGGAGTACGCGACGTACTTCCGGAAGAGCCCGGGCTCGATATCCGGCATCACGGGCCTGAGCTGCTGCTCGATATATTCTTCTGTGATCCCCGGGATCGGTGTCTTCCGGTGCTGCACGATCAGCTCGCCGATTCCATGCGCCTTGAGGATGTGTTCTGCGATGGCAAGGTCGCGTTTCTGTTCCGGCTGGTCCGTCATGATGAAGATCAGGTCGAATCGCGAGAGGAGCGAGGGTGGCATATTGATCTGGTCGGCGATGTCGCCATACATGTCGAACCTTCCGTACTTCGGGTTAGCCGCACCGAGGAGCGCGCACCGCGACCTGAGCGTTGCGGTGATTCCTGCCTTTGCCACGCTGATAGTCTGCTGCTCCATCGCCTCATGAAGGGCAGAGCGATCCTCTTTCTGCATCTTGTCCATCTCATCGACCGCCGCGATACCCATGTCCGCGAGCACGAGCGCGCCCGCTTCGAGCGTCCATCGCCCTTCCCCGAACTCGTCCTTGACCGCGGTTGCCGTAAGCCCGGCAGATGTCGAAGACTGCCCGCTGGTGTAGATGGCACGGGGCGAGCATTTCACGATATAGCGCAGGAGCTGGCTTTTCGCGATACCGGGGTCTCCGATGAGGAGGACGTGGATATCCCCCCGCAGGTGGGTCCCGTCCGGCATCTCCTTTGCAATTCCCCCGAAAAGCTGGAGCGCGATCGCCTCTTTCACATCATCGCTGCCATAGATCGTGGGGGCGATGGAGTGGGTGGCCATCCGGTAGATCATCGGGTCACGCGAGAGTTTTTTGATCTCGTCCTCAGCCCGGTCATCAATCTCCACCTCTTCGAACTCCTTCTCCGCAATCTCGATGGAGTTGCATTCTAAAAAGATATCAAAGACCGTGCTCTTCTCCCCGCGCACCATCCGCTGCATCGAGCGGAGGATGCCGTTGATCACCACACGGTCCCCCGGGGAAACCCTGCCCGAAAGGTCATCAGTGACGTCGATATCCAGCGTCTGCGGCTGCTCTCCGCCCCTCAATCCCTCCGGGGATTCCTGAACCCGCAGTTTCTGGGAATCGACAAACGTGGAACGCCGGGGTACCAGATCGAGCTTCCGGAAGGTGCAGCCATCCGTTGCGCAGCCATCCGGTTCGATGAATTTGCCATATTTCTGCACTTTTGTCGTGAAGTGCCCGGCCGGGCACTTGAAGACCGCTTTGACAACCCGTGGACGTACTTCTGTGGTCTTGCGCAGGATCCCCTCTGCCGAGATGAATTTATTGATGTCATCAGACCGGATATCCCGGATGGCGGTCTTTTTTGGGAGGTTGATGAACCGGATGTTGATAGGTTCTTTCTCATCCTTTACCTGAATCAGCTGGTGATTTTTGATCGCATCCCAGACATCTTCCAGCACCTTGCCCGGGTTTTCCAGCAGCTCATCAGCAAGAGTGATGCCGGCTTTGCCGAACTTTTCGACATCCCGGTAGTCAATATAGAGTGAACGCCGGTATGGGTACTCGCGGGAGATCTCACCGAGTTCTTTTTTACACCGGCTCTTCAGGAACTTTGCCCAGTCATCAGTCCGTTCCCTGTCATGCTGCTCCGGTGTCCTCTCCATGCCCGTGCCTCACTGTTTCTTCTGCGTCCTCTTCCGGCTCGCGAGCACAAACCTGGCGATCAGCGCCTCCATCTGGATATCACTGTCCGCCCCCTCGGAAAGCCGGAAATCCGTCTCGCCAAGGTGGTCGATCAGCTCAACCTTCAGGCCGCGGTCCATGCTGCGCTTCACCAGTGCCCGATAGCACTGGTTGATCAACTCGTTGGGGGCGATCCCCCGCTCGTGGAGCAGGTACGCAAGCAGCGATTCCGCCCCATCGAAATCTTCCGCGAGCGATAATTTCAGCAGCTCCTCGATCTCATCCGGCCGGGCATTCGAGGTGATCGCGTAGATCATCTGCTCCTCGATCGTGGAACTTATGATCGCCGCCCCCTGCAGAGCGTTGATTGCCTTGCGCATATCTCCCTGCGCAATATAAACGATCGCATCCATGGCCTTTACCGTGATATGAAGTCTCTCACTGGTGGCAATCCGGGATATCTCCTCTTTTACGGCATCCGGGCCGAGCGGCCGGAACCGGTAGATCGCACACCTGCTCTGGATGGGGTCGATGATCTTGGAGGAGTAGTTGCACGAGAGGATGAACCGGCAGGTTTGCGCATAGCTCTCCATGGTCCTGCGCAGCGCTGCCTGTGCATCGGTGGTGAGCGCATCTGCCTCGTCAAGAAAGAGGACCTTGAAGGTTGCATCGCCGAGCGGAGTGGTGCGGGCAAACTGCTTGATCTGGTTGCGCACCACATCGATCCCCCGCTCATCGGAGGCATTCAGTTCGCGGAAATTCATCTGCCACGATTCACCAAAAAACTCCCGTGCGAGCGTGACTGCCGCCGTCGTCTTTCCTACGCCGGCGCTTCCCGTGAAAAGGAGGTGCGGGAGGTTGCCGGTCCTTACGTAAGAAGCAAGGCGCTCGACAATCTCGTCCTGCCCGACAATATCCGCCAGCCGGGCCGGGCGGTATTTCTCGATCCAGATGGTGTGGTTCTCGTCCATGCGCACCTTCCCGATGTACTCACTATGACGCGTCCTGGGCACATTTAGCTGATCATTTTATTGGGAGTTCCGCCCGCAAGGGGTTAAGCGCCATAATTACTGATCACATGAATGTCAATATCTTTATCATAAGAGTTTTGAAACTAGTTTTCATGAAATATTACCGTTTTCCCGTCATCATTTTTATCATCATTGCCTTCATTCTGGTCCCGGTGTCTGCCGGCCTCCTCAACGAACTTGCCGGTATTCCCCCGGGATCTGCCCGGATCACCGCTGATGCCCCGGTCTTTCTCGGTGAAACCAATCTGGATATTTCGATAGCGCTTAACGGTTATACGATGATTGCTTGGTGGCCACCGGGCGCCGATATGAGTACAGATCCCGCTGTGTCGCTTGCGGTTCCCGACCCGACCCACGTTACCATTGACCTGAACGATTTTTCCGGACATCTCGGTACATGGTATGCCTATGGCAAGCAACCGTATTTTCCGGTATTCACGGTTGTCCAACCGCAGATTGACCTGAAGGTCTGGGACATGGATCATAATACGGATGTCACCGGACAGTCGGTTCCTCTTGCCACAAATATTACCTACCGGATCGATACGAACCTCTGGCAGGTACTTAATTACACGTACCGGCCGTATATCAATCCAAAATCCACCTTCTTTACGGTCACGCTCACCAATCCAAAGGGCGCACTTGTTCCGCAGATATATACCGGCAGTATCGGTGCAAAAAATTTCATTATCCTCTCGTTTGACAGTAACCCCGTCATCAGCTCAACTCCCTATTACAGTCAGAACTTGCTCTCCTGGAACCATCTTGCGCTCAGCACTGATGGCACCATGGTTTACCCGGCCGGAACGTATACCTTCTCTGTATCGCAGAACCTCAATAATATGAGCGATTCCTATAGCGCCAACCCCTCGGTGAACACCATCGGGATTCTCACCAGTGGCGATAAGACGGTGACCTTCCTGCCGGCGCCATCACCCACTTCCCCGGCTCCCACGGTCCAGGCAACAAGCACCGTTACTCAGGTACCATCAGCCATCCAGACGGTTGCAACAAATCCGACGAAAACGGTCGTCCCGGTAAAAACAACCTATTCTCCCCTGCCGGTCGAAACTGTGATAGCTGGTACGGGGCTTGCCGCCGTTATTATTCTTTATCGCCGCCAGAACCCGTGATACCCCTCTATTCTTTTATCTTACCAGAAGGAAATAGTACCCGGGATTATGCCAAAAAAGAAAAAAATAGATTCTGCCGGCAGCCGGTCGAATCGCACGTATCTTATCGCCATAGCGATTATTGCCGTAATCTGTATCGTAGTTGCCGCAGGAGTATTCTTGTTTTCCAACCCCGCTCCCGCGACAACACAGGCATCATCATTCCAGGTTGCCGGTGCCCTGTATTGCCAGAGCGTCGATTTTGCCAACGCCAAAAACTACAAGGAAGCACTCCAGGCAGCGGATCTGGCACTGGCACAGAACGTCAGTTCCCTGACTCCACTTATCCAGTCAAACCGGGCAGGTATTCTCGTAGAGCTTAACCAGTATGACAACGCAATTGCTGCAGCAGATGCCGCCATCGCCGCTCCGGGAAACCTGACGGTCCTGAAATCCATCGCATATTACAACAAGGCCAATGCACTTTATGCCTTGGGAAGAGTCACGGATGCTCGTGCAGCTTATGCAAATGCCTCCGCCCTCGACCCGACACACCAGAATATTCCCGCCACATTCCCCTGATGGTATCATGGAAAATCCGGACGGCGACAGAGAGGCTGTGCCGGCCGGCACTGTCATGATGGATATTTCCTGAAAGGGCTCGTGGAGTCCGCCTTTCATCATCCTGACTGTACCGTCTGGCAAACCCTCCCCAATGCCACACGATACGTATCTGAAGACCGGATACCAGACCCTGTACAACCGGCAAGCACTTCACCATCTCTTCGCCGCTGACTATACTTTGAATATCTCTCTTTTTCAAATAGAGATCACACGTATGGAAGGCGCAGCCCGCGTTTTTGCCGGAGATTATACCATGGCAACGCTCTCCGTTGCCGGTGATGATGGCAGCCCGGGCTGGGTAGTTACCCCCAGCGGTGCATGGTGCCGATCCCTGTACCTTGCCGGTGCACTGACGGAGATTACCGGAGACAGCGATATGCTGCACGGCCGGCTTGCCGACCCGACCGGGGCGTTCGATGTCGTGGTTGGCGGGCGCGGCGCACCGGTTGCCGGCATGATCCGGAAGATTCCAATCCCGTCGTTTGTCATGCTCTCCGGAACTGCGCAGCTCTACCACAGGAACGGTGGCGTGGTGGTATCGGTGCGCCCGGATCACGTGCTGGTGGCCGACCGCGGGATCCGCGACCAGTGGGTGCTTGCAACAGCAGAATCAACCCTATGCCGGCTGGAGCGGTTGCTCGAGGCGATCGATGGAAGATCGAGTGACGAGCGGGCTCTTACCGTGATGCGCCACTACGGGCTGTCGCGGGCCGGCCTCCGGGAAAAGGCCGCGATGGTCGAAAGCGCAATTCATAGTGTACGGCCGCCGGCACCGGTTTCGGAAGAAAGGACCGGTGTTCGGGAAATTATCATGGAGATCCTGCATGCGGAGAATGGGCCGCGGGGTGTGCCGGTGCAGCATGTGATCGATTGTGCTGCAGTAAAGGGACTTGCGCAGGAATTGGTGCTTGCGGCGATCGAGGAGCTGGTACGGGATGACGACTGCTACCAGCCCCAGAAAGGTTATGTAAAACTGCTATGAAGATGGAATTTTTACCGGATGGCCCGGCACTGGTGGTCGAGGGGGAAGAGCGTCTCCTCGTGGTCGCAGACCTGCATTTCGGGATCGAGGCGGATCTCGCTGCCCACGGCCTGCACATCCGCAGCCACAGCGCGGACAGGCTCAAACGGCTGTTGAAGACGATCGATGCTGCCAGGGCTGATGGCCTTATCCTTCTGGGTGATGTCAAGCACAGCATCCCTTCCCCGAGCCGGCAGGAGTATACGGAGATGCCCGGGATCCTTGACGCGATCCGGAAAAGGATCTCCATCCGGGTGTTCCCCGGCAACCACGACATCGGGATCGAACGCTTTCTGGATGCCGGGGAAATCCTGCCCAAAGAGGGTGCAGTGATTGACGGCGTCGGGTACCTCCATGGCCACATGTACCCTGCCTCTTCCCTTGCAGGCCGCCTGATCATTGCCGGTCACCATCACCCGCTGGTCGCTATCCATGACGATGTGGGATGCGCCCTCCAGGCGCCGGCATATCTCCGGGCTGATCTCGACGCGGTGGCGCTGGGGCTAGTAAGTGCAGGTGACCGTCCTGCACCGATGCGTGTCTTCCTGATGCCGGCATTTAACGAGATTGCCGGCTATGACATCTTCCAGATTGCCCGCAATCCTTTCTCTCCAATCTCGCGGTGCATGAACACAGGGGAGGCAGAAGTTATTCTCGCTGACGGGACATATATCGGCCCGCTGCGGTCGCTGGAGTGCGATGACCGGTACTGACGGGCTGGACCCGAGAGTTCGGGCATGCATCCGGAAGCGGGGTTTTGAGAAACTCTCCGAGGCGCAGGAACAGGCAATACCGCAGGTCCTTGCCGGGAACCACTGTGTCCTGATCGCACCCACCGGAACCGGCAAGACAGAGAGCGCGATGTTTCCCGTCTTCAATGCGCTGCTCGGTATGCCGGCCGGCGGGGGGATCAAGGCGCTCTACGTCACCCCCCTGCGTTCGCTCAACCGGGATATCCTTGCACGGATGGAGTGGTGGTGCCGCGAACTCGGCCTGACCGTCGGTGTCCGGCACGGGGACACCTCCATGAGCGAGCGTCGCAAACAGGCCGTCTCTCCCCCAGACCTCCTCATCACCACACCGGAGACCCTCCAGGCGCTCTTCATGGGAAAGAGGCTCCGGAAACACTTGGTGCATGTCCGGTTTGTCATCGTTGACGAGATCCACGAAATCGCCGGGAGCAAGCGGGGCGCCCAGCTCGCCGTCGCGCTTGAACGGCTCGTTGTCTATGCCGGTGAATTCCAGCGCATCGGCCTTTCTGCGACGGTCGGCAACCCGGAAGATATCGCCCGGTTCCTGTGTGGTGCGCGCCCGTGCCCGGTCGTGCAGGTGCCTGTGGCAAAGCAGCTGGAGATCGAGGTCCGGTTTGCCGGGGAGAGTTTCGCGCAGCAGGTAAAGGTACTCGGCCGGGCACTGGACCGGGAAGGTTCGACGCTCGTCTTCGTGAATACCCGCGTGACTGCCGAGGCTCTCGGTCATGCGCTCTTCGAACGCGGGGACGTGGAAGTGCACCACGGCTCGCTCTCGAAAGAGATCCGGATCGAAGCGGAGGAACGGTTCAAGCGGGGCGAGATACGGGGGCTTATCTGTACCTCGTCGATGGAGCTTGGGATCGATATCGGGCGGGTGGACCACGTGATCCAGTTCGGTTCCCCCCGCGAGGTGGTGCGGCTGGTCCAGCGGGTGGGGCGTGCCGGTCACCAGCTCAATACCGTCTCCCACGGCACCATCCTTGCGACCGGTTTTGACGATCTTCTGGAGTCTCTCGTGATCGCCCGCAGGGCACTGGCAAACGAGATCGAACCGGTCGTTCCTGATGTCAATCCCGGCGATGTGCTTGCCAACCAGGTCGCCGCTATCGCCGTCGAGTACGGTGAGATCGAACGGTCACGGATCCGGGAGATCGTGGAGCGTGCGGCGGTATTTGCCGGCTTCGGTACGCTGCTGGACGATGTCTGCCGGCAACTCGAGGAGCACCGCATCATCCGCGTCGATGGCGATCGGATCATCACGACCACCCGCGCCCGGCGTTACCTTGCCGGCAACCTCTCGATGATCCATGACGAGCGCAAGGTGCCGATCTACGATATGGTCTCGCGACGGACGGTCGGGACGCTTGACGAGTCGTTTGTCGTTGGCTGGGTGAACACCGGCGCGGTCTTCATCACGAAAGGGCAGCTCTGGCGGGTACTTGAGTTTGCGGAGGGCCGGCTTACGGTCGAGCCGGCAAAAAAAGCGCAGGGAGAGCTCCCGTCATGGGAGGGCGAGCAGATCCCGGTCCCGTTTGCCGTTGCCCGGGAGGTGGGCAGTATCCGGCGGGAACGCACGGTCGGCCGGTATACCGCTGAAAAGGAGAGCCTTGCCTTTGCCCTGCGCTTCCTCTCGGAGATGGACAAGAACCGGTCCCTGATCCCGACCGACCGGTTTGTCACGCTCGAACCCGCTGAAGAAGGCGTTCTCTGTAATATCTGCGCCGGTCATAAGGCAAACGAGGCACTGGGCCGGGTGCTCTCCATCCTGATCTCGGCCCGGTACGGCACGACGGTCGGGATCGAGCTGGACGCGTACCGGATCCTGTTGCGCCTCCCGTCATCGATCCGGGCGGCCGATATCCGCGACCTGCTGGGCAGCCTCGACCCAGCCCACATGCCCGGCATCCTCCGGCTCGCCCTCAAGCGGACGGCGCTCTTCAAATGGAAGCTGGTGCAGATCGCAAAAAAGTTCGGGGCCATCGATCCTGACGCGGATTACGAGAAGATCAGTATCCAGCGCCTGCTCGATTATTTTGATGAAACGGTTGTCCAGCGGGAGGCGTACCGTGAACTGCTCACCGGTTACATGGATACGGATACCGCTGCCGGTATCGTGGCGGAGATCCGGGCGGGCATAGTTACCACGGCAATCGGCCCCCGCTCATTGATCGGGGCGGAAGGGCTCCTCTCCTCCCGGGACAATATTCCGCCGCCAACGGCTGACCAGGCAATCCTTGCGACCCTGAAACGGCGCCTTGAACGGGATGACGTGGTACTGGCCTGCATGAACTGCCGGAACTGGAAGAGCCGCACCGTCGTCTCCCGCGTACCTGAACACCCGCAGTGCCTGAAGTGCGGGGCGCGCTTGATCGCGGCGTTAAAGCCATACGAGGAAGAGGCGTACGCTGTGGCAGCAAAAAAGAAGAAAAACGATGATGGCCGTGCGATCGAACAGCGGCTGATGAAAAATGCAAATATTGTTCTTTCCAGCGGGAAAAAAGCGGTGATAGCGCTCTCTGCACGGGGCGTGGGGCCGGAAACCGCCTCCCGGATCCTTGCGACGTTGGCGGATGGCGATGCGTTCTACCGCGAGATCCTCAAGGCCGAGCGGACCTTCATCCAGACGCACCGGTACTGGGCATAGGCATACCTCTTTTTTGCAAGAACCCTCAAAGGCCGGAGAATAATCAGATTGATCCAAATTTATCTAAATCTCAATCAAAGCATTTTTCTGGTGAAAATTTATTTCTGCCGGCAACGGTGAGATTTTTAAGCGATGAAAACGATGTAAATAAAGCAGGCACACATTAAAACAGGTCCCGGTGGGGTAGTGGACATCCTAGAAGCCTGCGGAGCTTTTGACCCGGGTTCAAGTCCCGGCCGGGGCGTACCATTTTTCAAGTCCAAGTCTTCTCTAAAAAGATTATTTTCATTTAGAGACAACTGTTCCCAACAATAGCCATTAAAGATATATTGCAAACGATAGATTTTGACCTATGAAGAATGATACAATTTTCTTCAGCAATCTCAAAAACGATGAAAAATTTTCCTTATGCAAGACAATAGCCAGAATTTTCGCGATACGTCTTCTTAAAAGCGAACATTCAAAATTTTTCCCAGATTATCATGATGGTTCAATTCATATCGAAGTCGGTCATGTAGAGAATTTTTCAAGAAAAGAGGGTTATGGAACTTGTCGTTACGGATGGATACCTGATGAAAAACTCAAAGTGAAGACTACTACAATGGGATCTCCGAATTATATTGTTTGGTTTGATGTGAAATTTGGAGAGGACGTGTTCTTTGAAAAAGAAAAACGAGATATAATGAATTGGATGATCTCCGAAAATCCACGTTATAGGGTCTTATCTTGCTATATAACTATTGATAAAACTCAATCAAAAATATGTCTGCAATTTTATGTATTGCGACTCGGTAAAGGCTGGAAAAAGATAAATCGGTTTTTTATTCTAGTTTATCTGATTTTAACGACTTATCCACATCAGAACGTGGCGAAGTTGGTGAAGCTCTGGGAAAAATATTTACAAAGCGCCTTTTATATGAACATCAGGCATTCTTTTTTCCAGACTTTGATAAAGATTTCTTGAGACTCGAAGAAGGTATTTCTATTGATTTTTCCAAGAAACCGCTAAAGTACTGCGAAGTTCCAGAAACCCATTGGGAACGTCTTAATACGGCTGATAGTTGGATGCCTGATACCACCTTACAAGCATTAACAAATCCAAATAAAATAGAATTAAAATATGAAATGTTTCCAAAAAAAATTGTATATCTTGAAGTAAAAACAGGAAAAAATGCACGATTAGAACGGTATCAACAAAACGATATTGAAGCAATGAGCCATGCTTCAAACTTCATAATACTAGTTTGCTATATAGTTCCCGATTACATTGATAAGCCCAAATCAAAATTGGTTCACAAATTGATTATCAGTTTCCAAATAGTGAAAGACGGTGGATGGGGAAATCTTACAAAATTTTATTACTCTGATTTTCAAGACTTACCGCCGAATCAATAAAAAATTTGAACAAGTACTCACCGTTTAATGAAGGTTTATTGAGATCACCATTTGCCTGCGCGATCCCTCCAATCTGTTTGTGAATCTCGACAGGAGTACGAATACCGATGGTCTTTGTTTGTTTAACAGTGTTCATGCTTCAATTCCCCGTCCGATTCATCACTTTATCCAAACTGCTGTCGAGGTGCCTTTTTGAAATTTCAATGAATCTTTACCCGGATCCGGCCAGCGAAAGACCTGCAGAAAAATAAGCCCGTAAAACGCCCGGATTGCCAATCCGGCGAGGGCCAAATAATCTCCACTGGAAGCGACAGTGACACCGACGGAAAATATCGATATAATCGACTATTTTCAAAAAATACGCATTTTAATCAGGAAAAAATCGGCCAATTTAGCGGCCCTGCAGCAGCCCCGGAAATTGGGGTGTGGTTTTGGTCGATCTGAGGGAAGATCGGCCGCTGGAAGGCCAATAACAGCCTTTGGTAAAGGGGTGCCAGAAACTGCGTTTTAATCGGTTGTTTTGGGGGAATAAGCGATTATATCTGTTTTCACCCTGTCCACAGGTTCGAGCAGTCCCCCACATCGTGTGATTGGAAGGGTTTTTCGAGAAATGACCGGGAACCCTGCCGGATTTTTTCAGAGTCGTCGAAAATTCTGGTAAAATTTTTTTAGAATATCTGAAAAACGTTCCGGATTTTTTTTGGAATTGCTGAATATTTTTTTGAATTTTTTTTCAAGAAATAAAACGGTGTTTTCTGCAATCAAATCCTGAAAAAAATCTAACAGTCAAGTGCATTTAATTGTGGAACTCTTGAAAAAAATTTTCGATCTCCTTGGGCCGTGGCAGCATAAACACCATTACACGTTGGGTGATGTTGGGATGTCGATAAATTCAAAAAATCTTATTTATTCGGAGAACGTAGTGCCGGTTGATGGGCATGGTACAATTTTGTCCGAGATGCGGATCCAAAGCGATTGATGATGAATCTCTGTTTTGTGCGAGGTGCGGATCTGAATTACCCAATCCACAGCAGGAAAATGAGCCTGAAAGCTGCCCAAATTGCGGACGAGAAATCCTTGACGCAACTTCTTTGTTTTGCGATAAATGCGGCTCGCGGTTATCCGGGCATGCTGCACCTGAGACCCGATCGGTACGATCTCAATCGCGTACGATTGGAAAAACGTGTCCTGAATGCGGGGCTGTGGTTGATGACGGGAGATACTATTGTAAAACGTGCGGGGCGTACCTCCAGGGTGAGCGTGATGACCGATATCAGAAAAGGCCCATAACTGAGAGTTCTTCCCGCAAAAAAACCGATAAATTCCCAGCCAGACCCCCGAAGAATATTCCTGTCGCTGAAAGTGGGCAACGTGCATCAGATCAAAAAAGCACAAGACGCCTGTCAAAGTGGTTGCCTACGGTATTTTTCATCGCAGCATTTATTCTGGTGATATGGGTATTGATACAGACCGGCCTGCTCAACCAGCTGTTCAAGCTGAAGATCTGATGGCTTTGCAGAATTTTTCCCGATATGCACACAATTGGCGTGCTTATTAATCTAGAGAGTAAGCAGATGAGCACTTTGATCTTTTTTTCTCTCACGCCTAAACCGGAATTTTCCGGAATATTTTAAAAAATGGCAGATGATCTTCCCCGCCGTATTTGAAAATTTTTAACAAAATCGATGAATAAGAAAATACCGGGTCAGATTGCCGGTTTTGTTTTCAGTGCAGCCACCAGCAGTTCGACACCCGCCTCGATGTCATGAATGTCGAGCACCTCGACCGGTGAGTGGATGTACCGGGCCGCAGGACTTATCGTGGTGCTCGGCACGCCGCCTTTATTGAGGTGGATGGCGGTCGCGTCGGTCGTTCCTCCGGTGCCGACTTCAAACTGGATGGGGATGTTTTGGGCATCTGCCGTATCTTTGAGCCATTTCACGACCTTACGGTTGGCGATCAGCCCCCGGCCGCTGCCGTCCACGATCGTGATCACCGGTCCTTTTCCCATCTCCACTGCCGCGTCCTTCATCTCGATGCCCGGGTGGTCGCCGGGAATCGTCACGTCAGTCGCGATGGCCCAATCAGGATCGATGGTAAACGCGCTGGTCTTTGCCCCTTTCAACCCGACTTCTTCCTGCACAGTGAATACACCGTAGACCGTGAACGGGGAGTCGAGCTTCTGGAGCGTCTTTATCAGCATGACGACACCAGCACGGTTGTCAAACGCTTTTCCCGTCACCCGGTTGTTCGCGAGCTCGGTAAACTCGCGATCGATCGTGACGGGCGTGCCGATCTCGATGCCGAGTGCCTCCGCCTCGCTCCGATCCCGGGCGCCGATATCGATGAACATATCATCAGTCTTCACGCCTTTCTTGCGCTCCTCCTCGTCCATCATATGCGGGGGCTTTCCGCCGATCACCCCATAACACTCCCCTTTTGTGCCATGCAGGATCACACGCTGGTTATAGAGAGTCGGGGCGTACCAGCCGCCGAGGGTTGCAAAACGGATGAATCCCTTCTCATCGATGAATTTGACCATGAGCCCGATCTCGTCCATGTGGGCGGCAAGCATCACCCTCAACCGGTTCCCCTTTTTTACCGCGATCAGGTTTCCCATCGTATCCTCATGTATCTCATCGACATACCCTTTGAGCTCTTTTTTTACGATCGAGAATACGCTGCCTTCGCTGCCCGAAACACCGTGGGCATTGGATAGTTTCTTCAGGAGTTCCTTTACCATCTTATTCACCTTTTGCCTGTTTGATCCTGTCAAGTGCCTGCCGGAGGTTTTCACGTGAGGTCGCATAGCTCAGCCGTACATACTCCGGTGCATTGGCACCGAATGCGGAGCCCGGGGTCAAAATTACGCCTTTATCGATGATCTTCTGTGCCAGTGACGGGGGCATCGGTACAAAGGCATAAAATGCTCCTTCCGGCAGGGGGAATGAAAAATCCATACCGGACAGCCCCGTGCAGAGGAGGTCCCGCCGCGCACGGTACTCGTCACGCATCTGCCGCACGACCTGCTGGTCGCCGGTATACGCAGCAACTGCCGCATACTGGGAGATGGAAGTGGCACACGCTTGGCAGTACTGGTGCACCTTCAGGCACTGCCCGACCGTTTCGGTTGATCCGGCAAGATAGCCGAGCCGCCAGCCGGTCATCGCATAGGTCTTGCTTGCCGCGTTGATCGTGATGACGTTCTCCCCGAAACGGGCCGCGCTCCAGTGCTCCCTGTCATAGATGAAATGCTCGTAAACCTCATCGCTGACGACCGTCACCCCGGCCTCATCTGCATATTCCACGATCGCCCGGATGGACTCCTTGCTCTCGACAGCACCCGTGGGATTTGCCGGGGAGTTCAGGACAAAGATCCGGGCACCATCCATCAGTTCTTTGGCCTGTTCGACATCAATATGGAAGTTGTGGTCGAGCGGAACGCTGACTGGGCGCCCTCCGGCGATCGTTGCCAGGGCCGCATAAGAAACAAAACCCGGGTCGGCACAGAGCACCGGATCCCCTTCATTCACCAGCGCCTGCATGACAATATGGAGGGCCTCGCTCGCGCCGGCGGTGACGATCAGCTGGTCAGGAGTGTACGTGAGGCCGTTCTCCCGTAAAAACTTTTCACAGATGGCGCTGCGGAGTTCAGGTATGCCGGTATTATTGGTATACCCGGTCTTTCCCTCCCGGATTGCGCGGATCGCTGCATCCTTGATATGCTGCGGTGTATCAAAATCCGGCTGTCCGAGCCCGAGGTTGATGGAACCGGGTCCTGCTGCTTCGAAGATCTTCCGTATCCCGGAGATCTCAATGCCGGTCACCCTGCGGGAAAATGCTTCTTTCATGGATCTCCTCCCCATACCTCATTCAATGTTCGCATGCCGGTTCTTCAGGGCGTTCTCATCGGTCTGGGTGATCTCCATAAGCCGGGAGATGACCGCATCGGCAAAGATCATCGAGGCCGTCTCGAAGAGCGTACCGAGAGGCGCAAACGACTTGTGATCCCCCAGCATCTGGCGGATCTCGAACTCGGCAGCGTCATCCTTCACATCGTCGCGGAATTGCTCGATGATCACGATGCAGTCGGCGATCCTGCCGATACGGGAGTCTGCATTCGAGGTGATCAGGCAGATGTGCGCACCAATCTCCTTTCCCGTCTCTGCAATATCTGCCACCGTCTTTGTCCTTCCCGATCCGGAAAAGACCACCATGAGGTCCCCCGTGTTCAGCGCCGGCGTGATAGTTTCGCCGATGACATACGCCTGCATGCCGAGATGCATGAGGCGCATGGCGAATGCCTTGGCAACGAGTCCCGATCGTCCCGCTCCCATGACATAGACACGCTTTGCATCCAGGATCTCGTTGATGAATTTATCGACATCCTTATCGGAGATCGAGTTGGCAATCGCCCGGATCTTTGATGCCATCAACCGCATCATTTCCTGAACCCTATGATTCTCCATCCTTCTCGCACAAAGATGCAATCCCATAGTAGATGAGAATTTCGTACCGGGTGGTATACAGCGCACCTGAATGCGGTTGCCCGAAAAAGAATTCCTGTTCGATCGGAAGTGTTTCCCGGACCGTATGGCCGAAATGCCATCCGGACTCCTGCCCCGGGCATGTCACAACCGTAACCAAGAGATGTATCCCAGCAACATCAGATTTTTTAGAGGCCGGTGTCCCGGTTTCTTCATGGACTGTCAGGCTGGTACCGGACGATATCGCCATACGAGACCAGTTTATCCCCATTCAGCACGGAGACTGCGCTGTGGCCCCCGCAGATGTGACATCTCCGGCCCGAACCGGAGACGTGCTGATCGGTTCTTTGTGCAAGTTCAAGCAGCGTCCTGCGTTCCTTCCGGGCCAGATCGCTGTCGACATTGACGGAAGTGACAAGGAAATCGGCCAGCGAGCTGTACTTTGCCCGTTCCGGTGTGAGACTCGAAAAATTGATCACGCTGTCTGCCGTGAAGAGCAGCCCTCGGGAATCGGAGTACAGGTAGATCTGCCCGAAGGTATGCCCCCCCCAATCCTTCCAGCACCGTGAGATCGAGATCGCCGATACGGAGGGTGCCAAGGGTGGGGAATATTGAGCAGGGCGGTTCGCCGGAAGGCAGCAGGCACCGGGTCTGCTGTGGCGGCCGGAATTGTGAAAAGAGGTTGATCATTCTCGTATAGAATGCTTCCAGCAGGGAATGTTCGCTCCGCGAGCCGTAGGCCCGGTTGTTTTGGCGGATGATCTCCAGCGTTCCCGGGTGCATCAGGATCTCGATCGGGAAGAACCCGGCAGCACCGCAGTGGTCCGCGTCCGCGTGGGTCACGATGAACTGCCGGAACCGTTGTTCACTCTCAAGGCCATAACGGGCAAACATTCTCATGACATCGGCGTGGTATATCCCATACCCCGTGTCGATCATCAGGGCCTCGTGCGGTGACTGGAGAACATAGATGCTCCCCCCGCATGGCATCTAAAAACAGAAGAGATCTACCATGCCAGTGACTGCAACCTGTTGAACGTCTGCATAAAAGCGTTCCCCGGTCGTTGTCCGCAATGTCCGGCCGGTGGTGAGCACACTGTCAAAAACCTGCCGCGGGTCATTTCTACGGTTCATCAGTTCCTGCGCGATATGGTTGGTATCGGCAAGGAACGAGAGAAGAAACGCATCCTCAGAACCGCCGATCAGTTCCCGGAATTCCTGCGCGAGGCGGATATAAAATACCGTATCGTCAGGATGCCGGCCGGTCGTGTCGTATTCGAGGATCTCCAACCGGTAGCGGGACTTGAGCTGGTCGAGCAGCCGGTCGACCTCTGTCGGGTTCTCGAGGTTCAGGCTGACCGTCAGCCGCTCAGGATTCCGGCCCGCATCGTCAAAATCAATAAAGGTAATATTTGCCCGAGCCCGGGTGGTAAAGTCAAGAAACTCGCAGAGGGAACCTGACCAGTGCGGGAGGTGGACATAACACTTAAGAAAACTCATCGGTTTGAGGGACGTCTGCAGGAAACCAAGAGAGGCAAGATCGCTGGTGATTCTTCCATACGATTCGTCAGTTGCCGTCACTTCAAAAAAAACGGAATAGGGATCGATCCTCCGGTCAAACTGGAGGCGGTTAATATTTCCGCCATATTTTTTTATGACCGTTGCAGCCCGCTGCAGGGAACCGGGTTCATCCGGTACACGGGCGAGGAACGTGAACTTGTTCACGAGTAGGCCCCGTTTGCAGGATGAGTGTAGGGTCAGGTTTTGGTTATACGTTGTGCCTGCTAATCAGAAAAGGTGGGTAACTCCGGAAAATAATCTGATTACCAGAACCTGTCCGGAAAAAAAGACATGGGAGATTATTTTTTCCTGACTAATAAAGAGGACAGGATTAACGCACCACAGACCCCGCCGATAGCAACCAGCGGCGGGAGCGGAGTACTGGTCGGGACCGTGGATACGGCAGCCGCAGGTGTGAGCGTCGATGCCGCGGGACTTGTTTCCGTACTGGGGATGGTGGTCACTGGTGCACCGGATGTTCCGGCAGGTGATGGGGTGGCGGCCGTTTCCGTGACTGTAAGGGGAATCGTGACACTCTGGGTCGTTCTCAGCGGGTTCGTGACAACGATCGAGTACGTTCCGGTTGGCATATCGAAGTGGAAGCTGTAGTAGAAATACCCGGTGGCGCTGACCGGCACGTTGAACGTGCGGAGTTGATTCCCGGATGAATTGATAACCGCAATATTTACCGAACTGATACTGGTCTGCGTATTGCCAACGATCTGGACATAGCTTCCCGGTTGCGCGGGGTTCGGGGTCACGGTCGCAGAGAAATCCGGTCGCCGGAGCATGATCGATGTCGTGACACTCTGGTCGGGATACATACTGTCCATGGCCGTCAGGGTATATCGTGCTGTCTGCAGCAGTGAGTCATTCTGTATATTCGATGTATCCCACGAAAATGTCCACAGACCGGACGAATCGACAGCAGCGGTATTTCCCGTACCGGGTGTCCCCGCCGGATTATACGGCGGGACGCCCTCCGGTGGGAGGCCCGGGCCGGTTATTTTTACCACAACGGTGGGGCTCAGAGAATCGTATCCAAGAAATAGGATCGTATCCCCGATATAATACCCGCCGGCTCCCTGGTATGCCATCGTAATGTTTTTCGTCTCCGCAGAGACAGGGCCGGACAGGCAAAGAACCAGAACAATTGCAAGCGGGAGTATTCCCAGAAAAAGTTTCGTACGCATTTTCTGCCTCAGATAAAAAGTCTATTGTTCTTACAAGAATAAATCTTTTTATAATTTTTCGGTCATTTAGCCCAGTTTTGGCGGATTTCGCCCCTTGCTGCGTAGTAAATGTGCGATGTACCGGTAACGAAACTATATGTATTTTTACAGATCACTTCTATTCCAGAGGCCCGACCGATGACCGACGTTGATGCGGCAATAAAGACCGGAGAAGAACGCCTGATATCCGGGATGAAAAAAATCAACCAGGCATTTTCCTACGACGAGACCGCATATCATCTGCCGGTTTCCTATGCTCTTACCGGCATTGCTGTCCATGATCGCGTGGCTGCTGCTGACGTTTTTGCCCGCATGAACAGCAATCCGCTGATCGCAGCGGAATGCCTGCTCGCGGAAAAGACTGCCACCATAGGGCGGCAGATGCCTCCATACACGGGATTCATCAGCGATACGGAGATCCGAAAGCTGGGGTACTCCCTTGTTGATGGGAGTATCCTGGGAATCGCTCTTATCGTCGGCACCCAGGAGAGCGCCGGCAGCGCTGCGGCCATATGCCGGGAGCTGCAGGAAAAATACATGCTCACCTTTCTTGCCGGCGGTGTAATTCCCTCACTGCTGGATTCCGGTGTAAAACTTGGTCTCGAATACCGGCTTGTGCCCCTCGGACCGACACCGGCCTATGGTATCCATTTTGTCGATATCATCGCGCGGGTTGCCATGATGTTTGGCGGTGTCGCACCGGGTGATGCACACCGGTTGCTTACCTACGCGGCTGAACGTGCCAAGGCAATCGTGATCGTCTTTTCCGGGTTGAATGATGAGGAAATCGCTTTTGTGGATGGTATGCGGGTACTCGGTTTTCCCATTCTTTCCCTTGGGGATTATACCGGTGGCGAATGGATCCCGGCCCAGTCAGACACGGTCGTACAGAGAGGGATGGAATTAAAGGGTATCCGCGTCACGGTTACCGCAATTCCCATTCCAATGGGATGTTCACCGGCTTTCGAGGGAAAGAGCATCCGGAAAGAGGAGATGTATGTGGAGTTTGGCGGTGGCCGGTCGCCTGCCTTCGAGCTGCTCCGGATGCGCGATCCCGGTGAGATCCAGGACGGGCAGGTGAAGGTGATCGGACCCGAGATCGGGGCGATGAACGAGGGGTCGGCAAACCCTCTCGGAATCCTTGTCGAGGTCGCCGGAAAAACGATGAAAAAAGACTATGAACCGGTGCTCGAGCGGCGGATCCACAATTTTATCAACTATGGTGAAGGATCGTGGCACGTCGCCCAGCGTGATCTCATCTGGGTCAGGCTCTCAAAGGAGGCCGTTGCAAAAGGTGTGAAGATCGAGCATCTCGGGAAACTTCTTGCCGGCAAGTTCCGGATGGACTTTCCCCAGCTGCTGGACGCAGTCTCGGTAACCCTCATCACCGATCCGGACAAAGTCCTTGCCGCGAAACAGGAGGCAGAGAGGGTCTATGCGGAGCGGGATGCCCGGATCAAGGGGATGCGGGATACCGATGTCGGCACCTATTATTCCTGCACGCTCTGCCAGACCTTTGCCCCGAACCATGTCTGTATCATCACCCCAGAGCGGCCGGCCCTCTGCGGGGCGATCAGCTGGCTTGACGGCAGGATTGCCTACGAGATCACGCCATCCGGCGCCAACCAGCCCGTGGAGAAAGGTGCACTCATCAATGCGCAGAACGGGGAATACGAAGGCGTAAACCGGTTCGTGAAGAAAGCAAGCCACGGGGAGGTCGAACGCTGCTCGCTCTACAGCGTGATGGAATATCCGATGACCTGCTGCGGGTGTTTCGAATGTATCGCGCTCATACTGCCGGAAGTGAACGGCATCATGGTGGTAAACCGGGAGTTCAAGGGCATGACCCCCTCGGGCATGACGTTCTCAACCCTTGCAGGGACCATCGGCGGAGGAGCCCAGACGCCCGGGTTTGCCGGCATCTCAAAAAACTACATCCTCTCCGAACGGTTCCTGCAGGGAGAAGGCGGTATCGAGCGGCTTGTCTGGCTCCCGTCCCCGTTGAAGGAGGAGCTGAAGCCGCGTCTGGTCAGGCTGCTGGAGGCGAGAGGGCTTCCGGAGCTCTTCGATAAGATTGCCGATGATACCCAGGCGACCACGATTGAAGAGCTGACCGTCTTCCTCGAGCGGGTCGGGCACCCTGCACTCACCATGAAGCCACTGGTGTGAGGGGACGAGATGGCGGACCTGAACTTCGGCTGGACCGGATCCGTAGGGGAGGTCGTCCTTGGCGCAACGCGATCTGACGGGGGGACCCGGCGGATCTCCTACCGGATCGGCGGAGGCACCACCCTGCCGTTCATCGACCCTGCCGCGCCGTCGCCACTGATCGCGTTTGAGATCTGCGATGACCCGAGGTACTGGTCGCCGATCATCACCGGATTCTGTGGCGATATCGTCCATGATCCCGGTGTCTGGGCACAGGCAGCGGAGAGCCGGTACGGTGCCGATCTGCTCCGTCTTCACCTGACCAGCACGAAACAGCGGGATTTTTCTGATATCGCATCCGTAGGAAGAACGGTCGAAACGGTGCTCACTGCGACCTGCCTGCCTCTTATCGTGGAAGGAAGCAATGAACCGAAGATCGACAGTGACGTATTCCAGCACTGCGGCGAAGCTGGACAGGGGGAACGTCTCCTCTTGGGAACTGCCGAGGCAGGCCGGTACCGGAGCATTGCTGCCGCTGCCCTCGCGTATAACCATTCCGTGATCGCGCAGTCACCCATCGACATCAATCTTGCAAAACAGCTCAACATCCTCCTTCGCGAGATCGGGGTGCCCCGGGATCACATCATCATCGATCCTTATACCGGGGCGCTCGGGTACGGGTTCGAGTACTCGTATTCAGCCATGGAACGGATCCGCTTTGCCGCATTGAAAGGAGATACGGATCTTGCCATGCCGATGATCTGTGCGCCGTCAGATTCACTTACGGTAAAGGAAGTCCGCGAGGCAGAAGGAGAGATGGCCACGGGCATGGCGGTTGCGTGGGAGTTCTATACCAGCCTCGCAGCGGCCATCGCCGGGGCCGAGATCATCTGTGTCCGCCACCCGATGACGATCCCCATGCTCCGGCAGGCGTTTGCCGGCCTGAAGCATGCCGCTGGTGCAGGAGAGGTGAGATGAGTGGCGCTCAAGGCACTGGATATCTACAAGCTCCTGCCCAAGAAGAACTGCAAGGAGTGCGGCGATCCCACCTGCCTCACGTTCGCGATGAAACTTGCAGGCGGGAAGGCAGATGTCGACCTCTGCCCGTATCTCGACGAACACGCAAAATCGGTGCTGGGCGCCACGACCCGCCCGCCGATACGGCTCGTCAGGATTGGTGTCGGCGAGCGATCATTTGGGGTGGGCGAAGAAGTCGTCCTCTACCGGCACGAGAAGACGTTTTACCATCCCCCCGGCATCATGTTCCGGGTGCCTGACACCCAGGCCCCTGAGGAGATCTCTGCGGTAACCGCCCGGGTGAGGGACGAAACCCTGACCCGGGTAGGTGCGGACCTTCACTTCAGCGGCACCGCAATTGTCAATGCGACCGGCACGGCCGATGCCTATACAAAGGCTGTTCTTGCTGTGGAAAAGACGGCGGGCATCCCTGAAATCCTGATCTCGGAGAACCCGGATGCGCTGGCCGCAGCCTTGGTGCACTGCGGAAGCTACCGCCCCCTGATCCATGCTGCCACAACGGAGAATTACCGGCAGATGTGCGCCCTTGCAAAACAGCACGGGTGCCCGCTGACGGTACAGGCCGGGGATCTCGACACCTTGGCAAAACTGGCAAAAGACTGTACCGCGGAAGGAGTATCCCGGCTCGTACTGGACCCGGCTCCCCGGACTCTCGGGGATTTTATCACCCGTTCAACGATGATACGCCAGCTTGCAATCACGCGGGCCGCCCCGGATCTCGGGTACCCGGTCTTTCTCGACGCGACGAAATTTGTGCCGGAAGATGCCGCTATTGCACTGGGGATCACCAAGTACGCATCGATCATTGTCACGTCCCCGCTCTCTCCGGCCTCGGCCAAAGCAACCCTCACGCTCCGGCAGAACATCTATACCGACCCCCAGAAGCCGATCCAGATGAACCCCGGCCTCTACCGGGTCGGTACACCGGGAAAGGATGCACCGGTGCTCCTGACCGTGAACTTCTCTCTTACCTTCTTCACGCTCCAGGGATATCTCGAGTCTACCCGCATCCCCTGCTTCATGCTGATTGTCGATACCGAAGGGCTCTCGGTGCTCACGTCGGTTGCCGCCGGCAAACTCAACGAGGCACTTGTGCGCGACTCGATCCGGAAGTTCGGGGTGGAGAATGAGGTCTCCCATAAAACGCTCATCATCCCCGGCTATGCCGCCCCCCTCTCCGGCAGGATCGAGGAGGCCACCGGCTGGAAGATCATGGTCGGGCCCCGGGATGCGGCGGAGATAGGCGAGTACCTTAACGAGGCATGGAAGAGATAGATGCGGACCGTAACCTTCCTCCCCAGCTACCGGAAGATCGAAGTCGCACGCGGGACAACGATTCTCGATGCTGCCCAGCGGGCCGGGCTGAACATGAACGTGGTCTGTGGTGGGCAGGGCAAATGCGGCAAGTGCGTGGTCTTTGTCCAGTCCGGGAAGACCGAGTTCGACCGGCAGAAATATGCGAGGTTTTTTACGGAGGATGAACTGGCCGGCGGTGCGTGCCTTGCCTGCGGGACCACGGTCCAGGGGGACCTCAAGGTCTTCGTCCCGGAGCGTGCGCTCATCCAAGAACAGAAGATCCTGATCGAAGGCCGGGAGTCCGAGATCGAGCTCCACCCGGCGGTCAGGAAATATTATGTCGAACTCCAGCCGCCGACCCTGACTGACCCGTCCCCTGACCTGAGCCGGCTGCTATGGGGCATCCAGAAGAGCGGGGGGCCGGTTGCGGACAAGGTCTACGTCCCTCTCGAGGTGATGCGGGAGATTCCCGCGCTCCTCCGGCACAGCGACTGGAAAGTGACCGGAACCATTGCCCTCGTGCCGGGCGGGTACCGGCTCATCGATCTCCAGGAGAACGATACCGCAAAACGAGTCTATGGTGCCGCAGTCGATCTGGGTTCCACCACGGTGGTGGTCTACCTCTGGGATCTGGTCGCGGGAAAGGTCGTTGGCGTCGCCTCCAATTACAACCGGCAGATCAGCTGCGGAGAGGACATCCTTGCCCGGGTGAACTATGCACGGAAGAACGGGCTTGCAAGGCTCCAGTCGCTTGCCACGGACAGCATCAACGCGGCACTCACCACTGCGGCAAATACCGCCGGCATCGACCGAGAGGATATCTACGAGGTTGTCGTTGCCGGTAACACGGTGATGACCCACATGCTGCTCGGGATTGACCCTGCCTATATCATCGCCGAACCTTATGTCCCGGTCGTCCAGCGGGCCCTCTCCGTTGCCGCAGGACGGATCGGCATCGCCGGAAACAAGAATTGCGGCCTCTTCGCGTTCCCGGCCGTGAGTGACTTTATCGGCGGGGATATCATCGCCGACATCCTTGCCTGCGGAATGGGCGAACGGCCTGAGATCTCCCTGCTGGTCGATATCGGCACCAACTTTGAGGTCGTGCTCGGGAACAATGAATGGATGTTCTCCTGTGCCGGTGCGGCCGGGCCGGCGCTGGAAGGCGGGGAGGTGCTCTTTGGCATGCGGGCAAATCCCGGCGCAATCGAGAAGTTTACGATCGATCCGGAGACGCTCGCACCTGCCTTTTCCGCTATCAACAATATCAGGCCCCGGGGGATCACCGGCTCCGGGCTCATCGATATCCTCGCCGAGCTCATCATTGCCTGCGTGATCGACAGGACCGGGCGGATCAATACCGGCATCAGCAACAAAAGAATCCGGATCGGCCCGCATTTCCCTGAGTATGTCATCGCATGGGCTGACGAGACGGATATCGGCAAGGATATCGTGATCACGGAGAACGATATCAAGAACCTGATCATGAGCAAGGCCTCGGTCCATGCAGCCTGCGTGACGCTGATGAGGGAAGCCGGTATCACGCGGAATGAGATTGCCACCATCTACTTTGCCGGTGCGTTCGGGAACTATATCAACAAGAAAAACGCGACGATCATCGGGCTCATTCCGGAGATCGATCCCGACCGGATCAAAAATATCGGGAACGGTGCAGTGACGGGTGCAAACCTCGCGCTCATCAACCGGAGGGAACGCAAGATCCTCGATCAGATTGCTGCCCGGATTGCCTATATCGAACTGAATGCCGAGCCGTCCTTCATGGATGATTATACCTCGAGCACGTTCCTGCCACATACCGATCTCTCGCTTTTTCCGCGGGTACAGGCGCTCCTCGAATCCTGCCGACTGAAACGGGGGGGATAATGATGGCAAAGATGATTCCCGCACCTCATTCTCTTGCCACCGGGATTGGTGCCCTCCCGCATACCGACCCGGTCCTTGCCTGCGATGACGTGCTGGATATCTTCCCGGCATTCCCGTACGTGCCAACACTTCCCGACCGGGGACAAATGGAGAGTATCGTGTTCAACGATTCCGAACAGTTGCCGGGAAGGGTTATCCGGGATGATCGCCTGCTCTATGACAGCACCTCTGACAACTCCGGGGCGATGGAGCAGGTTTATCTTGATTATGTTGAGGGGAATTACGCGAGATACGCGTTGCATGCCGAGTACGCGTCAGCATTTGTCGAGATGATGACACGGAAGATCGAGGGGGCACAGGTGCTGAAGTGCCAGGTTACCGGGCCGGTCACGTTCGGGATGCAGGTGGTGGATGCCGGCAAGCGGCCCATCTATTATGATGCGCAGATGGCCGATGTCCTTTCCAAGATGATTGCCCTCAGGGCACATTGGTGCGAAGTGGAGATGCGCGAATGGACGGGCGTAAAAGAGACCCTGGTGGTGTTGAACGAACCCTACCTCGCCTCGCTCGGCTCATCGGTTGTTCCGGTCGACCGGGAGTCCGTGCGGTCCGGGTGGCAGGACATCGCGTTGCTGGTGGAGGGCGGGCTTGGGGTCCACTGCTGCTCGAATACCGACTGGGGCTTTGTAATCGATCTCAATCCGTCGGTGATCTCCATCGATGCCTATGCAACCGCAAAAGAGTTCCTCCTGTATGCGGATGCCGTCGCAGGCTATATGGAGCGTGGGGGCATTGTCGCATGGGGGATCGTGCCGGCGGAATACAAGATCTTCGCGCAGGAAAGCATCGATTCCCTGTACGAGCGATATATGGCAATCAGATCCCAGATGTCGGGGAGGGTTGGCGGGGAACTCTTCGATGCCCAGTCGCTGATTACCCCCAGCTGCGGCATCCGTTTTGCCGACCGCGCAGGAGCGGTTGCAATCATGAGGGCGGCAGCGGAGATCTCGGGCAGGATCCGTTCGGCATGATCCTGAACACCATCTGCCCTGAGGTGTGAGATCGTGCCGGCACACCCGTATACGATAGCAGTTTCCGGTAAAGGCGGCACCGGCAAGACAACTGTGAGTTCCCTCCTGATCCGGGCGCTGATCGACATGGAAGAGGGCCCGGTTCTTGCCGTGGATGCCGACCCCAACGCAAACCTCCACGAGGCGCTCGGGATTGAGGTACGCGAGACGCTGGGCAGCATGCGGGAAGAGGCATTTACCCGGAACATCCCTCCGGGTATGAACCGGCACGATTATGTCCGGTACCGGTTCCGACAGGTGCTGGTCGAATCAACGGGCTTCGATCTTGTCGCGATGGGCCGGCCGGAGGGAAGCGGGTGCTACTGCTTTGCAAACGACCTCCTCTCGGAATGCATGCAGGAACTCGGGCGGGACTACCGGTTTGTCGTGATCGATACGGAAGCCGGCATGGAGCATATCAGCCGGGGGACCATCGGGAGACCGGACCTGCTCCTGATCGTGAGCGACCCGGGAGCCCGGGGCTTGCGGACGGTGGCCCGGATTCACGAGATCGCCACCCAGCTGGGGCTGGATAAGGATCGTAGCCATGTTATCTTCAACCGGTTCAGGTCCGGGACCGCACCGGTCGATACCGTCAACGGGCATCCGATCGCGATCATCCCGGAGGATCCTGCGGTGGAAGGTGCCGATCTCGCTGCCACACCGGTTTCCCTGATCCCGCTAGGCAGTCCGGCCCGCGTGGCGGTCGGGCAGCTGGCCGAAACGATCCGGGCGATGGCGCAAAAAAATGAAAAAATGCAGAAAAGGTAAATGGTTATCCTACCGGACCCACACCGAATCCTGACGTTCCAGGGGATCTTGCCTTTGGCATGCCTCCGCCACGATGGCAAGGTCAAAATTCTCTTCTCAAAGAATTTTCTCCAGCCAGCCAGAGCTGACTCCTGCGATTGCGATAGTGAATCAGTTCCTGTTTGGATGCCCTCACAACGCGCCCAATCCCTCCCATTGAACTCATTGGCGTAAAACGCGAGGGCAGCAATGATACCCGAGGACGGTTTTTCCAGACTGAAAATATCCGTTTATTGCCATATTGAGGACTGATTATTGACAATCCCCGGAAAATTTCACAGGAATACGGCCGCGGCGATCACGGTCGTCCACAGCCCGTTCTTGTCACCCTGTGCTGATTGGCAGATATGCTGCGTCTTGATGATCTTGCCGCTGGCTTTGTAGATCTGCTCGCGCTCCTGCCACGCGAGGTTGACGTCAAACCCGATACCGAGCGTGGTCGCAAGCATGGTGGCCGCAAGATCCTCGGCATATTCGCCGGTCTTTTCCTGGGTCTCGCCATAGGCATGGTGTTCGGAGAGATACCCGTACTCTTCTGCGTCTTTGGGGAGGGCAAGGCCGATGGCAGCCGAGACCAGCCGGTTGGGTTCATTCGTCTCGTTCCGGGCCATCACGCAGTACGTGATCCCGCCGGACTGCAGCTCGCTCAGGCCGGAACGGGCCGGGACCTGTTTGCACATGGGCGGAAATATACTCGAGACATACACAAGGTTGCAGCGCTCGATACCGGCCTTTCGCAGCGCAAGCTCGAACGAAGCGAGCCGGTCTTTATGGATTCCCACCCCCTTGGTGAAAAAGATCCTCGTTGGAACATACATGAAAATTATTTTATCCTTACCTTTTTTTAAGTTTTGGTCTCGTTCTGCAAAAAAAACAAAAATCCGCTGCAATAACCAAGAAACCATGAGGATTGCGCTGTTTAATACCCGTATAATCCGTAAAAGCACGTAAAAAACCGGCAATCACTCTTTTACGAACGCCGGTCGACAATTTCCAGCAGGTCTTTCATCCGGTCGATTACAAAATCTGCTGGTACCTGGCCACGGTCATGAGAGAACCGGTCCCCGTACCTGGCATAGACGGTTCTGATGCCAAGAGACCGGCACGGCTCGATGTCCCGGTGCGGGCTGTCGCCGATCATGAGGGTCTTGGCTGGAGCACAGCCCATCATGCCAAGGGCCGAGAGGAATGGTTCCGGTGCCGGTTTTTTTGCCCCGACCTGATCAAACGTGACGATACCGGCAAAAAACGGGAGCAACCCGGTCTTTTCGAGGCGCAATTGGGTGTCCTTTGAAGACGCGTCGGTAACCAACCCCAATGGGTAGCCTCTGCTTAGGAGGGCCTGGAGCGTCTCTCGTACGCCATTGTAGCAAACGATATGCCGGAGCTTCTCGGTATCGTAGATACGACAAGCCAGATCAAACGTCCCGTCAGCAGAGATCGCCCGGTCTTCCAGATAGTCCCGGATATTCTCATGGGATTCGAACCCATGGAGCGGCCTGAGGAAATATTCAAACAGGGCATCACCGTCATCCCGGTCCAAGGATCCGGTGACCGCATGGCACGACGCCACCTGGGCCGCAACCAGATCGAAAAGGGTATTGTCCATGTCAAAGATAAGGGCAGCATAAGCCCCCAAAGATTTTTTTTCCTGCATGGGCAGATGATAGTTGTCCGCGGGACGGGAAGAGGATATGGATAGAAGAAAGAGACTACGTATCTGCCAATAAAAGTTTTATCAAATAAATTTTCTGGTTATTTTGCTGGTATCCCTCAGGAAATCTCAATCTGATTGTTCAAAACCTGTGTATTTGCGGGACAAACAAATGCAGTTATATATCTCCATGAACAAAAAATATTCCCGGGTGATTTTTGTGAGATCTCCAGTTAATGCATGTTTAGCGGGAGTTATCTTCCTCATATTGGTTCTCATGACTCCTTGTCTTGCCGATGCCGGAAGTACCCAGGCCAGTTATATCCTCGTTGGCCAAGCACCGGTTGCACAGTTTGCTGCGTATTACGCGTATCCCACGGTACCTACCCAGGTTACCTTCAAGGATTATTCTACGGGTTCTGCGCCCTTGAGTTATTCCTGGAACTTTGGGGACGGCATGATATCCACCGACCAGAATCCTACCCATATCTATTCCCAGGTGGGAACGTATACGGTTACCCTCACGGTGACCAATGCGTACGGTTCAAATACGGCGGTCAAAGAAAATTATATCCTTATCGGGCTCAGTCCAGTCGCTGACTTTACCGCAAGTCCTACCTCAGGAAATCTGCCGATGAACGTCCAGTTCACGGATCTCTCCAAAGGTGAGGCAACGAACTGGCTCTGGGACTTTGGTGACGGGACGACCTCCACCGATCAGAACCCGGTTCACATGTACTGGGTTGCCGGGACCTATACCGTTTCCCTGACCGCGTCTAATTCGTACGGTTCATCAAGTGCGGCCAAAAATCAGTTCATTACGGTCTCGTCTCAGCTCAAGTCGCAGTTCGATGCCAATCCCAACGCCGGGGCGGCTCCACTGACGGTCAACTTCATTGATCGTTCACTTGGCTCACCGACGTCATGGAGCTGGGACTTTGGCGATGGTTCGACCTCCACAACCCAGTACCCGGTCCACACGTTTGCTGCAGCAGGAGCATACACGGTGAAACTCACTGTAAGCAAGGACCAAACATCTGATACCTCATCACAGGTTATCGATGTTGGCGGAGTGCCGGTTCCTGATTTCACCGGCTCACCGACCCAGGTAAATCCCATGGTTCCCGTCCAGTTTACCGATAAGTCAACCAACTCACCGACATCCTGGTCATGGAACTTCGGAGATACGGCGACCTCCACTGACCAGAACCCGCAGCATTCCTACCAGGTAAATGGGATTTATACCGTCTCCCTCACGACAGCGAATGCAAACGGCAAGAGCACGATAACCAAACAGAATTATATCAATGTCGGTCTTGCTCCCGTTGCGGATTTCCGGCCGGTCATCGCCCCGGACCAGATGTATCTCGTTCCTATGATGGTTAATTTCGTTGACCAGACCGCCAATATGCCCACATCATGGATTTGGAACTTTGGTGATGGTTCGACCTCAAACGTCCAGAACCCGGCCCACCTTTACCTGACGCAGGGAACCTATACCGTCACCCTGACTGCAACGAATGCATTCGGGAGTGACACCAAGGTCAAACAGAATCTGATTGTTGTCGGTTCCGGTCAGGCAGCCGATTTCTCAGCATCCCCGACGACCGTCGGTGTCGGAAGGATCGTGACCTTCACGGACCTTTCCACGTTCAACCCCACCCAATGGCTCTGGGACTTTGGTGATGGCAGCGTTGGAGCAGGGCTGAAACCGGATCATGTCTACCAAACTGCAGGTGTCTATACCATTAGCCTTACCGCTTCGAGCCCGTCGATGACTGGAACTGTCACCAAAACCCAGTATATCACGGTGCTGAACCTCCCGCGGGCAGACTTTGTTGCATCGGTAACTCGTGGCGGCGCACCCCTGGCGGTCACCTTCACCGATAAATCCCTTGGCACACCGACGTCATGGAGCTGGGACTTTGGCGATGGTTCGTCCTCGAACGTCCAGAATCCAACCCATACCTATGCAAATCTTGGCACCTATACCGTAACCCTCACTGCCTCCAACAGCAATGGCTCGGATACCACATCCAAGGCAAATTACATCGTCGTCACCCGTGCACCGGTAGCGGACTTCACCGTAAACGCGCGAGTCGGCAATGCACCATTTGTCGTCCAGTTCACGGATCTTTCCACCAACAACCCGACTTCATGGCTCTGGCAGTTTGGTGACGGCACAACATCCACGCAACAGAGCCCGCTTCATACGTACCCGATCATAGGTGCCTACAATGTTACCCTGACCGTGTCGAACCAGTACGGCAGCAATACCGCATACAAGACCGGCAGTTCAGCAGGCTTTGTGCCAACAACGGTCCCGACCACGGCAGCTCCCGTGACACCGGCACCTACAACTGTGGCAACAACGGCTGCCCCGCCAACAACCACGCTTGCACCCCTCCCTGCCATCTTACCTGTTCTTGCGGTTGGCTTTGGCATGCTGATCATGGCCGGATTGTTCCGGCGGAAATAATCTTTTTTTTCAGCGATCTCCCTGCCGGTATCCCGTGATACCTTATCTTTTGTGCCAGCTCCCGTCACCGGATTCACGGGTTTTTTTTCCTGAAAATATGCCTGAGCAGATCCTTTTATCCATCCGGACCCTGTGCCTCGTACCGTATTAAAAATCAAGATTTAACCGTGATGACGGCATAGTGGAATACGATACGGCCATCCGCATGGAAACGATATATCTCGTCGAGATCCGGCTTGCCCGGACACGATGGAAGATCAAGCAGAGTATCGTATCCCTTGCCGCACTCTTTGGTGTTGGCGATTTCATGGAGCGGCATCCGCATGTTACGATTTTTGGGCCGTTTGCGCTGAGGGAGGGAATAACCCCCCACCAGCTGGTGGAACAGGTGGGACGGATCGGGGCATCGTTTGATCCCGTCCGGTTCACGATCGGGAGATGGGAGCACCGCGAGGGGTTGCATGGCAGCGTTATTGCTTTCTCCGTTGCCCCCTCCACAGCACTCAGGCACCTAACCCGATCCATAGCAGAAGCATTGTTCCCAATATCTGACAGTTACAATCACTGGGACGGCCAGCCACAAAAGAAATGGTTCCACGTGACCATTGCCAACCAGCTGGAGAAGGAAAAGGCTGCATCAATCTTCGCGAAGCTCGTTCAGATACAGACCGGCAAGGATGGCTGGTACCGGGTGAGACCGGGTTTTTTCCAGCGGGTGCTTCTTCGGGTGCGTGGTCTGTGGTATGGAGTAACCAGAACGGCATTCCATCCTGTGCTCTATGATGAAGCTGGTCTCCGGATCACGATCATGCGCGGCCAGGAAATTATGGCAGAGTATGATCTCCTTGCCCGGGAATGGATCCCCGATACGGACCCTCATGATATCCGATCCTGGCAGCGTACCCTTGCGGCATACCGGCTGTGGGCAGGTTTCGAGCTGGTGCCCGGGCAGCGCGGGGGACTCCCGCACGGCAACCTTTTTTTTGCCGCCGATCTCCACCTCGGGCATGCCAATATCATCAGGTACTGCTGTCGTCCTTTCCTCCCAACCGATGTGCGGGAGATGGACGACGTATTAATCAGCAACTGGAATGCGACGGTTACACCGAAGAGTCAGGTGTACTTTCTCGGGGACCTGCGGTACGGGAGGAGTGCACCGCCAGCACAAGAGTACCTCCGGCGGCTCAATGGCAGGATCACCGGCATCGCCGGGAACCATGACGAGGATATTATCGGCTGGGAGCGGCATGCGACCCTGACGTTCAGGGACATGGAATTCTTTCTCGTCCATGATCCGGCCGATGCTCCCCGCGACTTTGCCGGCTGGGTGATCCACGGGCACCACCACAACAACAATCTTCAGGACTACCCGTTCATCAGTTTTTCCGAGCGCCGGGTCAATGTGAGCGCCGAAGTAATCGGTTATGTTCCCGTGAGCCTGGAGGAGATCTGCCGGGTCATCCATGAGCATGAAGCCAGCGGCAACCTTGAGCCGATCCTTCTCCGGTATCCTTACGTCCCGGAACAGTAATTGACGGCGGACCAGTAATCGCCTTGGTCCTTTTCCGGTACTCAAATGTTCACGAACAACTCTTGGTTCAAAACCGGCAGGATTCTGGTCACAACGTATATATGACCCGGTACCCATCTTCACGGTACTGGGGGTTTTATGCCATGTTCTTCGAACGTGTTGTTGCAGAAGGGATTGCACACCACTCCTACATAGTCGGGTCCGGGGGAATGGCAGCGGTCATCGACCCGCGGCGTGACTGCGGGATCTACCTTGCCCTCGCGGCCCGGCGCGATCTGGCGATCACGCACATATTCGAAACCCACCGGAACGAGGACTATGTCACGGGTTCGCTGGGGCTGGCCGCCCGGTGCGGTGCTGAGATTTACCATGGTGTACAGATGGATTTTGCGTTCGGAAAACCGGTGAATGACGGGGATTCGTTTGTGCTGGGATCCCTTGAGCTCACCGTGCTCGGGACACCGGGCCATACGGAGGAGAGTATTTCGATCGTGCTCCGTGACCGGGAAACCGGCAGCCAGCCGTACATGGTTTTCTGCGGGGACACCCTCTTTGCCGGCGATATCGCCAGGACCGACTTTTTCGGGGAGGAAAAAAAAGCGGAGATGGCACAGAAAATCTATGACAGCATCACCAAAAAGATCCTGCCGCTTGGTGACGGGACGATAGTCTGCCCGGCGCACGGGGCCGGCTCGGTCTGCGGTGAGGAGATCGCCGATCACCCGTTCACGACCGTTGGCTACGAACGGCGGACGAACCCGCACCTCGCGCTCGGCCGGGAAGCATTTACCGCGCGGCGTGTAAAAGATTCGCCATACACTCCGCCATATTTTCGGCAGATGGAGCGGTTGAACAGGGTGGGGGCACCAGTCCTGCACCAGCTGCCCTACCTGCAGCCGCTCTCTCCGCCGGACCTCAACCGGCTGAGGACACAGGGATGCCAGATACTCGATATCCGCGCACCCACGAGCTTTGCCGCCGGACATATTCCGGGTTCTTTGTCGATCTGGCGGGACGGTGTCCCTGCGTTTATCGGCTGGTTTCTCGATTATGAGCATCCCGTTGTCATTGTTGATGATTTCAATACCGGGCTTGAAACCGTCCTGCGACACCTGATCCGACAGGGATATGACCGGATCGCGGGATACCTTGCCGGCGGTTTTCCCCAGTGGTCAAAAACCGCACAGGAGACCGGGGCATTTGTGACCTGTACGGTGCAGGAGCTCGAACGGCGGATCGCGCAGGAGTCGCCGTTCCTGCTTGATGTCCGGGACATCAGGAACCGGGATCGCGTCGGCCATATCTGTGGGGCGCATCACATCTACGTTGGGGAACTCCTGCATCATCTGGATGAGATCCCGCGAAATGAACCGATCGTGGTCTATTGCGATGCAGGATTCAAGGGGAGCCTCGCGGCAAGTGTGCTTGCCATGCACCGGTACCGTGACATCACGAATGTGCTTGGCGGGATGACTGCATGGAAGCAGGCCGGCTTTGAGGCCGAAAAATAAATCCTATGGTTAGGTAACCGGAAGGTATTTTTCAGATTTAACAAGGTTTATTACCTCCTGCTTTGTATCCGGATGCGGTGAATATATGGATATCGTCAGGATCCCCCGGATGGACAAGCAGGAATATGACCGGCTGATCGAGAAGGGATACGTCTGCCGCATCGCGTTCCAAGGTGAGAAATACCCGTATATCGCGCCGTTCCTGTATGTCTTTGACGGTTCTTTTCTTTACTTCCTCTCCACGAAATATGGCAAAAAACTGGAATATTTCCGCAAGAGCCCTCACGTCTCGGTCGAGATAGAAAAATACACAAAAGACCTTTCGTCCTACACCTTCGTTACCCTGCAGGGCTATCTCGAGGAAGTTCAGGACTCCATCGAGAAGAAGATCATCCGGGAAAAATTCGTCGACCTCGTTGTCGAGCGGAAACTTTCCTGCAACATCCTCGCCGCGCTCGGGCATTCCATCGAAGATCCCCCGACAAAAATTGCGGAGGAGGAACGGTCTCTTGTGTGGAAACTGGTCGGCGTACAGGATCTCGTTGCATTGAAGAATCTCTAAAAAGGCTCGAAAATAAAAAAGGCAATCGTCCATTTCCATCCTTTTTAAAAAGTTATAGGTTTAATCGAGCGACTCACAACAATCTCCCAAAAGATCCTCTCAATACCGGATCGTGTTCCAGAATGTTCGTCAGGGATTCCGGGTATTTTTCAAAAAATTTCATCAAAGTTTCCATCCATCCAAAAATATACCTTGGTTCCGGGAAATTTTCAAAGGCGGGAATGGATTCCGCCAATTATTAATTTCGTTCTTTAATCTGCTGACCCAGGATTTACAACCCACCGATCGGTGTGGTGAGGTTCCTCTCGTCATGACATCCCCGTAACCAGGCCTTCTTCCCGAATATGAGGGGCGGGTTGACCCGAACTTTCAGGGAAAACGCACGTTTTTTTCCGTGTTTCGTGATTACATGTCTGATCCGGCCTGAGATCCCCATTCAAAGAACGTTTCCGCGTTCTTCTCAAGATCTTACCCCCTTACGGGGAGTAATCGCTGTCCAAAAGGGCCTAAAAGCGCACATTTCCGGCGACAATCCAGCCCCGGATTCCTTGGCCGGGGATGAAACGGGCAGTTCCGGAAAACAGAGACACGGTTTTTCCCGATTAAGACACAGATCTGTCTCTAAAGTGGGCAATCGGAGCCAAAATTGAGGAGATCCGTGGCTCATCAGACATAAGCCTATAAGCCTTAATAAAAATAACCTGTCCGGAAGGGTCGCGGAGGTAATGGTCAGATGATCATTCCCACCTGAGTTTCTTTTTGAGAATATCGGTGTCATCAGTCGCAACATTCCCTCTCCCCCGGGGACGGGTGACAAGCGTAATCGCATCTTTCAGGTACGTTCCCTTGTCCTCCTCGCAACCTATGGGATAGTTGCCATCGAATTTTCTGAGCGCTTTTACAAAGGTATTGATCAGGTTAATCCGGTTACCTAGGGCAGCATCACGTATCCGGAGGGTATGTTCAAAAATTGCGAGATCGACCATGGTCGATCCCAGCCAGTCAATGGTGCAGGTATAACCAAAGATCCATGCGATTCGGGTACCTTTGAGAGCATCCTTGAAATCCTGTACATTGCCCCCGATCTCGCAGGATCCGATCAATACGCCTTCGATGTTCTTTCTTTTTGTGAGATCACCAATCTCAGATAAGACGGTCGATAATTTTATTCCCTGGCACCCGTTGGGTGCCCCGCCGATTTTCCGTGAGACGCCGTGAGCAGCAATATAAATATAGAGCCGGTCTTCCCGGGTAAACGAGAGGTCATCACGGAGAGCAGTCTTGAATCCCTCCCGTTCATAAAAATTTGAATGGTAGACTGAGAAATGCTCGAGATAATTTGCCAGTCCATTCAGGAAGGGGAGGACGGAGGCGCGCCTCCTGTTGATGTCCGGGGTCCACCAGGGACTTTCCAGCACGAGCAATGCCTTCCCTGTCATAGACAAGGAAATTGAAAAGAAGGGTTATATTTCTTTCTGGAGGAGGTTTGGACATAATTACCGTTCATTCACCGGCAGCCTGTCAGGCAGCAGGATCTTTTCAGCCATCTGCCGGCATACCGGCAAAGCTGCGCCCCCCTGTGTTACCGCACTTCCGGCCATCGCCTTTTTAATTCAGCCTGCGGACAGGTACAGTACTCATGGCATGGCCGTTCCCGCCGGTTGCAACCCTCTTTGTACTCGTGATTTTTACCGGCATCGTTGTGGTCGTTATCTCAAAAGCACTCGACCATCTCTGGGCCCGTGTCCTTTCCGCAGGGAGAGTGTATTATGGTATTACCATTCCCGGTATTGTGATCCACGAGTGCGCACATATGCTGGGCTGCTTCATTACCGGTGCGCGGGTGAAAAAGATCGTCTTCTTTTCCCGGGACGGGGGGTCGGTCACGCACGGGCCTCCTGCCCTGCCCCTGCTCGGAAATATCATCATCAGCACGGCCCCCCTCTTTTTCATTCCGCTCGTCCTTGCCGGGCTGATATGGCTCTTTTGTACGTATGCCGGGTGCTCGCTCTCCTTTTCTATCTTCCCAATAGAATCTGCAGGCACCGCAATCTCGCTGGTCACCGGCAGCGTATTTATCCTCTGGGAGAACCTTGTCGTGCGGTTCAATGCATGGTTCCTCCTCTACCTGTACCTTGTGCTCAGCCTCATCCTCTCGCTTGCGCCCAGCATGCAGGACATGAAAAATGCGGCGGCCGGCCTCATGATCCTCACTGGTGCCGGCCTTCTTGTCATCTGGAGCAACATGGGTATGGTAGTCCCGCTCTTCTCCACGCTTCTCCAGTTCATCGCAACCGGCCTCGCGCTCGGGCTGGTCTTCGAGATTCTTGCCGTGCTGGTCTCCCTGCCGGCACTCGTGGCATTCTCTTTAAAAGAAGGGTGACCAGCCCGCCTATACCGATCAGATCGGTATTAATCCCCGGCCGCAGAAACATTCTGCAGCAATGAGTGATATGCCGCCCGAAAGTTCCGGAACGTCACCCGGAAACCAGAGAGTGACGCCGGCGATGCAGCAGTACCGGGAGATGAAGGCGCAGTACCCGGATGCGATCCTCTTTTTCCATATCGGCGACTTTTACGAGACCTTTAGCAGCGATGCGGAGCTGGTCTCGCGGGAACTCGGGATCGTGCTCACCGCGCGGTCAAAGAACCATGAGAACCGCATCCCCCTTGCCGGCGTCCCGCACCATGCGGGGGAAGGATACATCGCGCGGCTGGTCGGCAAGGGATACAAGGTCGCCATCTGCGAGCAGGTGGAGAACCCGAAGACCGCAAAGGGCCTCGTGAAGCGCGAGGTCGTACGGGTAATCACGCCGGGTACGGTGATCGACTCCGCGATGCTGCCGTCACCGGCCGCCACGTACCTGATGGCCTTCTGCCCGCCGGGAAAGAAGGATGACGGGGGCGCGGCGTTCCTCGATATTTCCACCGGCGAGTTCTTTGTGCTGGCAGTCCAAAAAGAAAATCCCCGTGACCGGGTCCGTTCAGAGATTGCCCGGTACCATCCTGCAGAATGTGTCATCCCCCAGTCCTTTGATGGTGAAGCCGGCGACTGGCTCCGAGAGCAGGGCGTGGTGGTCACATCATTCCGGGACGACACGTTCTCCCCCGCCCGGGCAGCACCGGCGCTCTGTGCGCAGTTCGGGGTTGCATCGCTCGCGGGGTTCGGCTGCGGGGAGATGCCGGCGGCGGTCGGCGCAGCCGGTGCCGTGCTTGTCTATGCGCAGGAGACGCAGAAGGCGTCCCTCGCTCATATCCGACGGCTCTCGACCCGGTTCACCTCAGAGACCATGATGCTGGATGCGGTCACGCTCCGCAACCTTGAGATCTGCGAGAGCATCCGGCAGGGAGAGCGCGGCGCAACGCTGTACTCGACGCTCAACCGGACAAAAACGCCCATGGGCGGGCGGCTCCTTCTCCGGCAGCTCACCGCGCCTCTTACTGATATCGAAGAGATCAATGCGCGGCTCGACGCGGTGGAGTTCTTTGCCGACAGGACCGCGCTCCGGCTCTCGGTGCGTGACCAGCTCGCCCGGTTCGCTGACATCGAGCGGATCACCGGCAGGATCGCCTACGGTAACGCAGGCCCCCGGGATCTGGTCGCGCTCGCGGACTCCCTTGCTGCCCTTCATGCGCTCCGGCAGCTCTTCTCTGGTGACACCACCGGCACGGTCCCGGCATCCATCCGGCAGGCGCAGGAAAACCTCGCGAACGTCCCGGATGCGGAGAGCCTGATCCGTAAAGCGATCCGGGACGACCCGCCTCCTGTTGCGCGGAACGGCGGCGTGATGCGATTGGGGTACTCCAAGGAACTGGACGAGCTGACCGGCCTGCTGCACGCCGGCCATGACTGGATCGCAACGCTGCAGGAGAACGAGCGGGAGAAGACCGGCATCAAATCGCTCAAGGTCGGGTACAACCGGGTCTTCGGCTATTATATTGACGTGACAAAACCCAACCTGCCCCTCGTCCCCTCCCGGTACGAGCGCCGGCAGACCACGGCGACCGGTGAGCGGTACACCATTCCGGAGCTCAGGGAAAAGGAATTCCAGATCACGAACGCGGACGAGCGTGCTCTCGCATTGGAACGCGAACTCTATGACGGGCTGCTCGGGCAGCTTCGGGCGAATGTCTCCGCTTTCCAGCGGATCGCGGCAGGTGTCGCTCTCCTTGACGTTGCTGCCTCGAATGCAGAGGTCGCGAAGGTGCAGGATTATGTCCGCCCGCAGCTGGACGGGGGCGATGCCATCATCATCCGTGACGGGCGGCACCCAGTCGTGGAGACCGGCCTTGCCGGCGGCTTTGTTCCCAATGACACGGACCTTTCGGGTGGCGGTACCCGGATTATGATCATCACCGGAGCGAACATGGCGGGCAAATCTACCTACATGCGGGCTGTGGCGCTCATCTGCATCATGGCGCAGGCCGGCAGTTTTGTCCCCGCCCGCCACGCGAGGGTTGGGATTCTCGACCGGATCTTCACCAGGGTCGGTGCCTTTGATGATCTCGCGAGCGGGCAGAGCACGTTCTTTGTTGAAATGATCGAGCTCGCCAACATCCTCAACAATGTAACTTCCGGAAGCCTCTTCATCCTTGACGAGATTGGGAGGGGAACGAGCACCGCAGACGGCTGCTCGATTGCACAGGCAGTCCTCGAGTACCTGCACGGTAAATCATCTTCAGCGGGTCCTAAGACGCTTTTTGCCACCCATTTCCATGAGCTCGTCGCGATGGAAGATACCCTGAAGAGGGCAAAGAACTACCACTTCGCGGTCCGGGAGACCCCGCACGAGGTGGTCTTCCTGCGGAAGCTGATCCCCGGCGCGACCGACCGGAGCTACGGGATCCATGTCGCCCGCCTCGCCGGCATTCCCGAAAAGGTGACCGATCGTGCGGGCGCCGTCCTTGAAGAACACCTCGCGGGGACCGGCGCAGGGGGTGCCCGGCCGCGGCGGTACACCCAGATCCTGCTGGCCGATGACCGGCCGGTACCGGAGCCTTCGGTACCGGACCCGGTCCTCGCGGAACTTGCGGGGCTCGAACCGGACAGGATGACCCCTCTTGAAGCGCTCGCAAAGATCGCGGAGTTGAAACGGAATCTCCGTCAAAATAAAAAGGAGGAAGATCATGGCTGACGATCCCGTCCCCACCATCCACATTCTCGACCCGGCCACGGTCAACCAGATCGCCGCCGGGGAGGTGATTGAACGGCCGGCCTCTGTCGTCAAGGAGCTCGTTGAGAACGCGATCGATGCCGGTGCCCGCACTATCCGGATCGAGCTTGCCACCGCTTACGGCTCTATCGCGGTTATCCGCGTGGTTGATGATGGATGCGGCATGTCCCCGAAGGATGCTGTTCTTGCGTTTCACCCCCACGCCACCAGCAAGATCGCGTCCGTTGATGACCTCCACCGTATTCGGACGCTGGGGTTCCGGGGCGAAGCGCTCCCGAGTATCGCCGCGGTTGCAAAGGTTACGATGGTGACCAAAACCTGCAACGACCGGGCCGGTGCAGGTACCAAGGTCGTGGTTGCCGGCGGGAAGGTGCTGGAACAGGCAGAGACCGGCGCCCCGGAGGGGACGAACATGCTGGTGGAAGACCTCTTTTACAACATGCCGGCCCGAAAAAAGTTCCTCAAGAGGTTGAACACGGAGCTTGCCCACGTCCACGCGCTGGTGGAGGCGATCTGCATGACGCACCCTGAGATCTCGTTCAGGCTCTTTGTAAACCGGAACGAGCAGCTGGTGACCGACCAATCTCTGAACCCCCGTGACACCATCGCCCGCATCTACGGCAGCGATGTTGCAGAAGCCCTGATTTCTCTCGAGGCGGTGTACCCATTCATGCGGGTGGCCGGCTTAATCTCGCGGATCGCCCTTTCGCGCAAGGATCGCGACCGGATGTTCGTTGCGGTCAACCGGCGCCCCGTCACTTCACCGCTCATCCTCGCCGCCGTACGGGAAGGGTACGGTACGCTCCTCCCGAAGGACCGGTTTCCGGTCGTCTTCCTCGATCTCGCCATCGATACGGCACTCGTGGACGTGAACGTGCACCCAACCAAGAAACAGGTCCGGTTCTCCCGCGACAAGGAGATCGTGGCGGCTGTCCGCGAGACGGTCAGTGCCGCGCTGCTCACCAGCGACCAGATCCCTGCTGCAGCTGCCTCTTCGCGGAGATCGCATCAGGTGAGCGGGGAGGTGTCCGGTGATAAGCTATCGTACCGGTACTACCTGACCGGCATACTGCCTGCCGGTGTGCGCGAGCCGACCCATACCGGCACTGTCGCCACGGACCAGCGGCTCCGGCAGACAGAACTGCTGAGCGGTCTTGCCCATGCGGCGGCAGCCATGCCAATGATGGAGGTGATTGCGCAGATTGGCGGGATCTACCTGCTCGCCACTACCTCTGCCGGCGACCTGATTCTCATCGACCAGCATGCGGCTCACGAGCGGATCCTGTACGAGCAGGTGACAGAAGAGTCGAAAGAGACCCCCGGTACCCAGGAGCTGCTCGTTCCTCTCATCCTTCACCGCTCGCCAAAGGATGCGGCGATACTTCGCGAACTGATCCCGGCGCTGGCACTGGAGGGGCTGCTCATCGAAGAGTTCGGGAGTGATGCGTTCCTCGTCAGGGCATTGCCGGCGGTCCTCGGCAAACCGGAAGAGACAGAGTTTATCGATGAGATGGTGAGCGATCTCGTGAACACAGAGGTCTTCCCTTCCGTTAGCGAACAGGAACGGATCACCCGGATCATCGCGTGCCGGGGTGCAATCAAGGCCGGCACGGTCTGCACTCTCGAACAGTGCCAGCGTATCGTCAACCAGCTTCGGCAGACCGAAAGCCCGTTCACCTGCCCGCACGGCCGGCCCACGATGATCCGGTTTACCCGAAAGGAACTGGATACGATGTTCAGGAGGACGTGAATACTTAGGTTCACTAGATCCTATTCCTTTTCGTGCAAGAGTTCCGACGTTACAACTCCACATGATCCAATAAGGCGCACACCAGCAACCTGAAGATCGTCTGTGGGTCCAGATCCAGGAGGTCTCTTGTGTCTCAGGGCCTTTCTGCCATTCGGTTGATGGAGGGACACCACAAACCAAAGAATCAACCATTTCCTATGAAACGTTTTTCCTGCCTGCACTTCACCTCATGAACGGCAGGCTCTACAATGAGCAAAAGAAATTTTTCTGACGATCGCCCGAAAAACGAAAAACTTGCCCCAATGGAAAGCCAAGGTCCGGGCAGGCACGGGAATTTTCCGGTGCCGGGATCTCAACGGTTATCAGGATGAATGGTGAAACGCTACAGAGCCGATATCTGCACAAGGATCACCATACCCGGGAAATTATGACCGAGAGATCGCCATCACAACCTGACCCTTTGGGGATATCTTTTTTTTGGGATGCCCTAGCTGAGGATGGCCTCAAAAGATTCCGGAAGCAGGTCCTTGCCTGGTACAAGGCCCACGGAAGGCATCAGATGGCCTGGCGCCATACCCGAGATCCCTACCAGATTCTTGTCTCCGAGATCATGCTCCAGCAGACACAGGTCGGGCGGGTGACTACCAAGTTTGTCGAGTTTATCGCCGCGTTCCCGGATTTTCCTGCACTGGCCACGGCCCCGCTCCCGATCGTCCTCGCAGTGTGGCAGGGAATGGGCTACAACCGGCGGGCGATCGCTCTGAAAACCTGTGCGGAGCGGGTGATGGAGGAGTATGGCGGATGCCTGCCGGCCGATTCCCGGAGGCTCGCGGAGCTGCCCGGGATTGGACCGGCAACTGCCGCGTCGGTCTGTGCGTTTGCCTTCAACCTGCCGGTCGTCTTTATTGAGACCAATATCCGGCGCGTCTATATCCATTACTTCTTCGGGGACCGGGAACGGGTGGCAGATACGGAGATCCTGCCGCTGGTGGAGCAGACGCTCGACAGGAAAAATTCCCGTGTCTGGTACTGGGCCCTGATGGACCTCGGGGCCGCGCTCAAAACGACGGTTCCCAACCCGAACCGGCGGAGCCGCCACTATACCCGGCAGGCGCCATTCGAGGGTTCTGATCGGCAGCTTCGCGGGATGATCCTCCGGCACCTGCTCTGGCACCGGCTGATGAATAAAGACGCGATCATCCAAGTCTTACCTTCGGATCCCGGGCGGAGCAGTCGGATCATCGACGCACTCGTCAGCGAGGGGTTCCTTACCTGCCAACGCGACGGCATGCTCGGTATCAGTGAATAACAGGTATCCGGCTGTTTTTTTATCCTGGAACGATCGCCTACTTCCGGCTCCGCGATTGATTCTATCAGCCCCGACAGGAGAATTGATATGGGGTGCTCTCCCAACACCTCACCGTATATGTCACCGATGCCCGTGCTCCGAGAGGTTCCCGACACTGTGAAATGGCAGTTCGCCGCCCGATGCGCAGCTTCGCTCCCCGCGCTGTATGAAACCGCCTTTCGCAAGACTATGGGCAAGGAGTTCGAAGGGCGCGAACAGGAGGTCTGGCTGAACCTCGCGCGGACCCTCGTTCCGGCCATCGCCCGCGACCTGTCGCTGCCCGTTCGGAATGCACGCGAGCTGGCACAGAGCATGCAGACTGTGATGTCGATCCTTTTCGGGCCGGACTATACGGGTGAGACGCTTGAGGTTGGCGACGACGGGGCGGTCATGCTGGTCAAACGCTGCCCGTTTGTTACCCGCGGGATTGTGGTGGGGGACCAGGACCACCTTTTCCACCGGTGCATGGCCCTCACCCTTGCATCCATTCCCATCCTGAACAGGAAGTACGCGGCCCGCTACGTCCGGACACTCTGCACGGGCGACCGGCAGTGCGAGATCAAGGTTGAGATCAGCAAAAAACCGGAGGAAGAAAAGAAGAAATAAGGGTGCCGGGCGACGGAGCCGGCCTCCCGTTCATCCGTTTATTTGAGATAATATCCGAGGATGATGAGCAGGAGCCCGATATAGAACATGATATTGAAATACGATGAGATCGCCACCGGTATCGTGTCCAGATACTTCAGATAGGGTATCAGCAGCATCACAAACCCGATCGCAAAGCACCCGAGACTGACCTGGGCTTTTGTCACCGGAGCACCGGAACCTTTCGAACCCATAAGAATTTCACCATCTCCTTTACTTTTTTCCCTGAAATCTCTTTAATTTATTGAAAAAAGTGATGTATCGGGTTATGCCGGTTTCATAGGGAAATTGAACGCGACGGGGCCCCGGGATCCAGCATACCGGTGCCTTCTCGTAACATGAGGAAGAATGTTCCCGAGTCCCATTATCGTCACGACCTTAAGGTCCTAGCACGTTCGATACGTTTTTAACCGGCCGGATCCATGGAACATGAGAGGGTGATCTGCGTGGATGACAGTAATTTCTTCGAGACCGTGAAACAGCAGGTGTGCACCTGTTCTCTTGACCTGCGGATCGCACCGGATGTCGAGGCGATCCTCAAGATGCCGATGCAGGAACTGCACGTCTCAGTGCCGGTCCGGATGGACGACGGGACGATCCGGGTCTTTTTGGGATACCGCGTGCAGTACAACAATTCCCGCGGGCCGACCAAGGGTGGCATCCGGTTTCATCCCGATGTGCAGATCGACAACGTCCGGGCCCTTGCCGCCCTGATGACGTGGAAGTGCGCCCTCTACCGTCTCCCGCTCGGGGGTGCAAAGGGAGGCGTTGCCTGCAACGTCAAGGAACTCTCACGAAATGAACTGGAGCGCCTGAGCAGGTCGTATATCAAGGAGATTGCATACTTTATCGGGCCGGACCGCGATATCCCCGCTCCCGATGTGGGAACAAACGAGCAGGTGATGGCCTGGATGCTGGACGAGTATGCCAAGATGACCGGGACGACCGTCTTCTCCATGATCACGGGAAAACCGGTCAGCGTCGGTGGTTCGGCGGTGCGGGAGGATGCGACGGCCCGCGGGGGCTGGTACGCGGTGAAGGAGGCGGCAGAGGACTATGGAATCGATCTCAAAAATGCAACGGTTGCCATCCAGGGGTTCGGGAATGTCGGGATGAATGCCGCCCTCCTTGCAGGTCCCCTGTGCGGGTGCCGGGTGATCGCGGTCAGCGACAGCAGGGGAGGCGTGTTGAACCGGGACGGGCTCGATATCGGCAGGCTCCGGGAGCACAAGAAAAGAACCGGATCGCTGGTGGGGTCTGACTTGGGATCCGGCATCACAACCAGTGAGCTGCTGGAGCTTGACGCGGATATCCTGATCCCGGCTGCACTCGAGCATGCGATCACGGTCCGAAATGCCGGGAATGTCCGGGCACGGCTGGTCGCCGAGTTCGCGAATGGGCCGACCACAGATAAGGCAGAGAGCCATCTTGCTATGCGCGGTATCCCGATTTTGCCGGACATCCTCTGCAATGCCGGGGGAGTGGTCGTCTCTTATTTCGAGATGGTCCAGAACCGTACCATGGACCGGTGGGACGAAAAGATGGTCCATACACGGCTGGAAACAGCCATGACAACAACGTACAGGATGGTCGCTGCATTCGCGCGGGAACATGCCCTTACGCTCCGTCGTGCAGCGTACAGCAGCGCGGTTGGCCACGTGGTCGAGGCGATGCAGGCCCGGGGCTGGGTCTGAATTTATTTTCATAAACGGCCGGTCACCGGGAAAACGTCTCCAAAAACGGGATCCTCCGGACGCGCATCATCACGTGAGTGCTCTTCTTTCAGGATGTGCCGGATGGGTCAGAAACTGCCGATGACCAGCGCGTAGAGTTCTCCCACTGGCATGGGCGGCGTGATGATATCTCCAATGGCGATCCGCTCATCGGGATAGGCAAGGTCCTCGCAGACTGCGATCCTGATTTTGGAGGAGAGACCCATGGCACCAAGCCGGCGGTATAATTCGCCCACGTCAAACTTCGGGTCCGCGAGGAGAAAGACGATCTTCCCGTGCCGGATCTCCTCGACTGCTTCCTGCATCGCCTTTTCATGCCCGCTCCCGTGGGCGACCACGACCACAGTCTTCGACAGGGAGAACCGGAGGCGTGCGGCGGCCACCTGCAGGGACGAGATGCCGGGCACGATCTCACCGGAAAGGTAGCCCAGCCCGGCAAGCATCGGGTCGCCGGTGGAGAGGATCACTGCATCATCCGGCAGGTAGTCAAGGTTCCGGTAATCTCCGATCGGGCGGACCCGGCACCCGGCAGGCAGGTGTGCCCGTGCGAGCTCGATAGCACGTGGGGAACCGTACACGGTCTTTGCCTGCCGGATGACGCGGATCGCTTCTTCCGTGAGCAGGCCCGGCCCACAACCCACACCGACGATCTTCATGTTTTCTCCCTGATAATGCTGCCATCCCGGTTCACCAGCACCACACGAACGTCCGGGTGCGTGCTCCGAAACCTGGCAAGCGTCGGCTGCACGACCCGGTCAAAATCCGGGGACGCGGCGAGTTCTTCTACCGTCAGATATCCGGTGCCATCAAGGATCCCGGGGTCGATGAAGCGGAGGATCAGTGCCGGCAGCCCGCAGAGAACGACCTTTTCTTTTGCCGCAGCCAGCGCCTCCCCGATTCTCCCCCCAGCGAGCACCACTTCGCAGTCCGGGAAGAGGAGCCGGGCGTACCGCATCCCGATCCGCCCGGTGGTGATGACCGGATTTTTGGCAGCGGCGACCCGTTCCCGTACCGATGCTTGCAGGTGATCGTCCCATGGTTCGACTAGGCCGGTTGTGCCAAGGACGGATATGCCTCCTTCAACGCCGACCCGGGGGTTGAGCGTCTTTTGTGCGATCTGTTCGCCCTCCGGGATAGAGAGGGTGACCAGGACACCGGGCGAACCGATCACGGCGAGGGCTTCTTCGATGGACGCGAGGATGCACCCGAGCGGCGCGGGGCTGATCGCCGGTGTCCCCCGCGGATAACGGGGAGTGTCGCGGGAGAAGTGGCCGATACCGCGTCCCGGGACGAGCCGGATCCCGTTAGGGATGACGGTTGTCTCGGCGACAAACCTGATCCCTGCGGTTGCATCCGCAGGGTAGTCACCGGCATATTTTCGGCAGGAGGCCCGGCCTGCCCGTGCTTTCACCGGCACATCCACCAAGAGCCCGCACGGGATCCGGATTTTTACAGACATCACCTCACCCTGCTCCGAGAGGACCGCGGCTTTACATGCCGCAGCGGCGGTCGTCCCGGTCGTGAACCCGCGACGCAGGACGGTCCCGGATGCCGTCAGGACCGCAAACCCGTTTTTTACCAGATCCAAAAGTTGCAGGCTCCGGCATCTCTCCACCCATGCGTCCGGATAGGGAAAACCGGTAACCGGGTCGATCATGTCCGCTTGCCTTCAATGCAGATGGTGATGCACTCGTTGATCGCTGCGACCGCGACCGGTGTACCGCCCCGGGTCCCCTCGGTCGAGATCGAGGGGACGTCCAGCGTGCGCAGCGTTGCCTTGGATTCAGCAGCGTTGACGAAACCGACCGGGGTGCCGATGACGACCGCCGGAGAAGTACCCTCACGGATCAGGGCGCAGAGCGTGAGGAGGGCGGAGGGGGCATTACCGATCACGACAATCGACCCCGGGATCTTCCCTGCCAGTCCCTGGATCCCGGCAGAACTCCGGGTAATTCCCTGTCTGCGGGCAATCTCCTCGCCATGATCCAGGGCACAGATCACCTCGCTTTCGTGTCCCTTCTTCTGGATGCCGACCTGCACCATCCGGATATCGGTGATAACGGGTGCAGCCGCGCCAAGCGCCCGAATGGCAGCCGGTACCGGATCGCGGCAGAACCGGAGCAGGTCCGCCATCCCGAAATCACCGACCGCGACCGAGCACCGCTGCCGGATACGGTCTTGTAAATCCTCATCGCCGACAACCTTCCGTGCGAGCGTCCTCGACTTTCTCGAGATCTCGTATGCCTCTTTCGTGGTTGCGCCCGGGTCAATATACATATTTGTGGTGGTATCCCCGCGGCGTGATGATTCCTCTGGCATTCTTGCCCGTCCTCCATATCCTGCTCTCGTTCCCCCCGATGATCACCGTCGTGTGCATATCGACCTTATCCTCAAGGGTTTCGGCATCGCCCAGTGTTCCGATGATCACACTCTCCCCGTTTTCGCGGAGAGCATTTTTCACGACCGCGACCGGTGTTGTCGGGGGGAGATACCTGCGTGCGTGTTCCATGGCAATACTGAAGTTGTGCGGCCGCCCTTTGCTCCTCGGGTTATAGATCACGACCGGGATGCCGGCAGAGAAGACCGCATCGAGCCGGCGCTCGATCTCTTCGAGCGGCGTGAGGAGATCGGAGAGGCTGATAACGGCAAAATCACCGGAGAGCGGTGAACCGGCAAGGGACGCCGCGGCGGTGGCTGCCGTAACCCCGGGCACGACCTCGACCGGCAAATCCGTGCCGATATGATCGAGCAGTTCGATGACAATACCTGCCATGCCGTAGACACCGGCATCCCCCCCGGAAATGATCGCGACCCGGTGCGACCGGGCGAGGTCGATTGCGGTCTTTGCCCGCTCGACCTCTTTTCCCATGCTGCTGCGGATCACAATCTTACCGGCAAGGAGAGGGCCGACAGATTCAAGGTAAGTGTCATTTCCGATGACGTACTCCGCCCCCGCGATCACTTCTGTCGCCCGGGCAGTCATGTGTTCCCGCCGGCCGGGGCCGATCCCCACGATCGCAAGGCTTCCTGCCTGCTCACCGGGCGATGGCAACTGTGACCCTCCCAAATACCTTCTTTCGCATGACCAGTTCCTTTCGCTTTGCAACGGCCAGCGCACACGGTTCGGCAACACCCAAAAGACCGATACGGTGTGCCCGCGATGGCGTGGCGACCGCCTGTGCGTTAATAGTGTCATCGTCAAGGAATACTAAATTGGCCGGCAGGGCTGCCACGCCAGCAATGAGGCCGTTCTCGAGACTTTTTTTTACCGTGGTCGCAACGACCATCACATCATTGAGAGATACACCGGCTTCGTCGAGTGCGCTGCGGATTGCACGTGAGACCTCTGCCGGGGCCACTCCTTTGCGGCAGCCGACCCCGACGGCATACTCCCCCTGCTTCACGAGAATGGAGACGTCCGGGCCGGCGAGTACCATGGCAGGTCCCGGCACCGCGTAAATCTTTGCCGTACCATCAAGCACGGCAGCATTTACAGTACGGGTCGAGTTCCGGTTCACGATCTCGCAGCCGTTTTGCATGGCAACAGTCTCGACAGCGTCCTGGCCTGCCGTCTCGGTCGCGGTCGTGATCACAGGCTGGATGCCAAGAGGAGAAAGCTCCCGGGCGAGTGCATTTGCACCATGGTGACCTCCCACGAGCGGGACCGCGTACCGGAGGTCCGGGCTCACGACCACTACCGCGGGATCGGTCCATTTGTCCCTGAGGAGCGGGGCGATCGAGCGCACTGCGATCCCCATTGACATAAGGGCGATGATCCGTTTCGTTTCCGGGAAGAGCTCTGTAAAAATACCCGTTTTGTATTCCCGGAAGTCGACGCCAAGGAATGCAGCAATCCTCTCTGCCTCCCGCGAGAACCGGGGGAAGGCGACAATGACCGTGTCAATCATGAGTAGAGGTGTGATCTGGTGTATCCCGCTGTCCGGGGCTCGACTACGCCCCCAACGATCAGGAGTGCCGTGTGTTCGATCCCTGCCCCCCGTGCGGCATCGGCAATGGTGGCTACCGTGCCCCGTATGATCTTTTCATCGGGCCACGAGGCATGGTAGATGACTGCAGCCGGCGTCCCGGGAGGGCAGGCGAGCTTTTCCGTGATCTCCCCGAGTTTTCCCGTGCCGAGAAAGATCACCATAGTGGCACCGAGCCGGGAGAACTCCGGGATCTCATCTTTTTCGAGCGTTTTGCCGGCAGGCCGGGTGACCACCAGCGACTCCGAGACACCCCGGAGGGTAAGCTGGGTCTGAAGGGCCGCGGCGGCCGCAAAGAGCGAGGAAACCCCGGGAACGATCCCGACAGCAACACCCCGTTTTTCGAGTTCCGCGATCTGCTCGACGATCGCGCCGTAGAGGGATGGGTCACCGGAATGAAGGCGGACCACCTTCTTCCCCTCCTTTGCATGGGTCTCCATGATCGAAACGAGCTCCGGCAGGTGCATGCCCCAGCTGTCCAGCTTGAACGGTGCATGGGATCGCCCAACCAGATCGGGATTCACGAGCGAACCGGCATAGATCAGAACGTCGGCGGTCCGGACGAGCTCTTCGCCTTTGACCGTGATCAGGTCCGGGTCTCCGGGGCCTGCACCAACAATCCAGACCTTTGACGCCATCTCAGCGCCTCGCATACAGCACACTCATGTAATCGCTCTTCTCCGGGAGATCGTCATCGGGGTAGATCTTCATATCCGGGAAGTACATCCGTTCGACCAGCACGAAATGGCGATAGCCGTCCGACCGAAGCTTCCGGGCCTTCTCCTGTGGCCGCCGTACTTTCAGAAAGACGGCGGCATCCGGCGCCCCGCCGTCAGAAACCAGAAAGCTGCCGGCAACCGAAAGGCCGGCAGCAGCTGCAAACGCGGTGATTGAGCTGATCCCCGGTTCGGTGTGGCATTCAATATCCGGGTAATCCCTGGTGATGATCCCGCAGAGCCGCGAAAAGGTGGAGAAAAAGTTCGGGTCGCCAAGAATGCCGAAGACCGCAAGCCCTGTTTGCGCGACCGGGGCAATCTGTGCGGCATTTTTTTCGAGACATGTCCGTATCCGCCCATCATCGCTCGTCATCGGGAAGTCCAGGGTTATTGCAGCACGGTACGGGGCGACCAGATCGTGTGCAATCCTGCCGGGAACAAAGACCGTGTCTGCTTCCCGGAGCAACCGTACCGCCCGGAGCGTCAGCAGTTCCGCGTTTCCCGGTCCAAGACCCAGCCCGATCAGCATGCGGTACCCGACCCCACGACAATGTAGACCGGATCGATCGGCCGGAACATGATACTGCCGGCGATCGGGTGCGAGCATGAGACCTGGACGTGCACCGCCTCCCGGAAGATCCCGATCTGCTGCATCGTCTCCACCACACGGAAGAGCGTGCTCACCATGATGGCATTGACCACAATCGTCCTCTTCACCTTTTGAGCGAGGAGTGGGAGAAGCTTGTCGATCTCTTTTGATCCCCCGACAAATGCGCAGTCGAAGATTCGGTCACCGTCAAGGAACTCACGTGCCTCGCCGCAGAAAAATTCGATATTATTCACCCCGGCGGTCTCCGCATGCCGCTGGGCATACCGGATCGCCCCCGGTCGACGGTCGACCGCGTGCACGGTTTTTGCAACCTGTGAAGCGGCAATCGCTACCTTGCCGGTCCCGCACCCACAGTCGAGGACAACATCGCCGTGACGGAGTCCCATTTTGAAGAGGGATATCGCCATCACTTCGTCTTGAGTCGGACCGCCGGCAGGCGCTGGTTCGCCCATCTTCCCAACCTTGGTTGTGGTAAGACATTAATGCTTGTTTCCCGGAGTAAAAAAACGACAAGCAAGATGGATTGCAAAAAAGATGATTTTAAATCTAAAAGCCCTCCTTATGATGTAATCCAGATAATCAAGAAAATTCAGTCTCCGTAGATATATTAAATAAATTTAAACCATTTTTCAATCCGCTAGCATCAAGTCGCAAGCCGGGTAGTACTGCCGCTATGCAGTCATGTTATCCAGGATGCTCTCATATTCATCCACTTGGTTCATGGTTGCACCCATGATCTTTGCAGTTATCGGGACTGTCAGGGCCGGGTCGATCTCCATCGCTTTCTCGTACGATTCGACAGCCTCCTGATAACTCTCGACGTCCTTAAATGAATCGTAGGCTTGAACAGGAGCATTGCTTCCGGAATTTTGGGAAATATTGCGGGCATATGCCTGCAGGGCCTGCTGCTGGGCAATGGAGGAGAGCAGAAGGGCGTCTCCTTTCAGGCTTAACGTGGTTGCATCTCTCGGGTTCTGTGCCAGAACCTGATCGTAGTACGCGACTGCGCCGGTAAAGTTTCCTTCGTGGGCGAGAATGATGCCTTCAGTCTGAAGGGCCTCAGTATCGTTAGTATTGGACGCGAGAACATCGTTGTAGATCTGATCAGCATCCTGGATCTTCCCGGTCCGAAGATCCGTAATTCCCAATCGTTTCAGAATATCCGGATCGTTCGGAACATCGGTATTTGCCCGCTGATACCAGTAAAAAGACAATTTCGGCTGACCCATCAGCGTAACGGTATCACCCATCGCGACACTCGCTTTGGCGTCATAGCGGGCAAAATGGTTGACGGGATCAGAAGCACGGTCGTACCAGTACTGGTACCAATCTGGCTTGCCAATTACGGGAAGGACATCCCCGATTGTTGCATTGTCTTTGATATCATACGGTACGAGGTGGGCGAACGGGTTAAATACCAACGGGACGATGAACCAGAAGGCAAAAAGAATGATGATAATCGTGAAAAGAATCCATTTGACCTGCATAATCAACGCCGGTAACGCTTCATTCACCGCTGTTTCGTAACGCCACTTGTGTTCGGTATCTGCATAGATTTGAGCATATTCTCAAACACCGTATCATCAAGTGAAGTATACGTGATAATATACGGGACGTTATTTCCCGTTAAGGCGACCACCGTAACTGCGGGTGGTGAATTATTCGCGTCCCCTTTCCGATAATCAAGCTCGTATGCCTTGTTATCAGAAACCTTTAACTGGAAAAAGGGATGAACGACTTGCAACCCGGGGTAGGTAGTCTCCAATCCTCCGCAAACCTTGTTGAAGTAATCTTCGAGATTTGAAGTTGTTGGGTTGTCTGTATCAATGCTAAAGGTTAGGTAGGTCCCGGTACTGGTAGTCGGAGAAAAGAAATTAACGATATTACAGGTGTTTTTTCCATAGTCCCGTACCGCCCAGCAGTTTACAGGGTCGATTTCCTGGACCTGCCAATCTGCAGGATAAGACATCGTCAGTTGGGACGAGGGATTGGTATATGTCAGATAAGGGGTTTCTGTTGAGGTTGCGGCCGCACTGGCTATCGGCACGGGAGCTGTGGTAACGGGAAATGTCGTTGGGGATAGTGTTGGGGTAACAGGAAATGTCGTTGGGGCGGGTGTAGTGGTAGTAACTATACCTACATGACCTGTTCCCAGGAAGGAACTGCATCCGGCACAAAAAATAAAGATGAGAATGAGAATCCCCATTACAGCACATCCGCTTATCACATTGAGCTTATTTTTCATGAGGTCACCATTGATGGCTTTTTTTGAGTTTTTCTGCAGAGTAATAAAGTTATATGACTTTTCAATTATTTTTCGCCATAAAAAAATTTGTGTTTTGAGATTTCTTTTAAAAGTTCGGAAAATAATATGATAAAGTCATCGACCATTCAGTCAAAATCACAACAACTTTTCCCAATTTCATCCTTGTAAAATAGAAAAGTGTGAAAGGTGAAATGATGGCCGGTGCTTTGCACTCGTTAGAGTGGGGAAGTAAGTCAGAGCGTAGCTTAAACAAGGCCGACCATAACCACGCCATACGATTCCGTTGGCGTTTAGTATGGCATGTCCCGTTCTGATTACGGACCGATCCTGCTGCTTCATCCCTCGTATGGAATGAGATCTGCCTGTGCCGGATCGTACAGCCGGACCACATCGCCGATCACGATCACGGCCGGCGGTTTTACCTTTGCCTTATGGGCTGTTTCATTGATAGTTGCCAGCGTGCCAATGGTCACCCTGCGATCCCTGCGGAGACCCCGTTCGATGATCGCTACCATGGTTCCACCGTCCTTCCCGTTCTGTACAAGCGCATACGCGATCTTCCCGAGATTGGCCACGCCCATCAGGATAACAATCGTGCCCCGGCTTTTTGCGAGCAGCTGCCAGTCCAGCGCCGGCTCCGGTTTGGTGGGATCCTCGTGACCGGTCAGGATGGTCACCTGCGATGCATACTTCCGGTGCGTGAGCGGGATCCCGACAGAGGCCGGCACCGCAAGAGCACTGGAGACTCCCGGCACCATCTCGACCGGAATGCCGCTCTGACGGAGCGCCTCGATCTCCTCCCCACCGCGGCCAAACAGGAACGGGTCGCCACCCTTGAGCCGGACCACCCGTTTACCTTTTTTTGCGCGGTCAACCATCAGGGCCTCGATCTCGCGCTGTTCCAGCGTGTGCTTCCCGCCATACTTGCCACAATCGATCTTCTCAGCTGCTGCCGGCAGGGTGGCAAGGATCTCCTCACCGGGCAGCTGGTCGTACAGCACGACCTCAGCCGATGCGATGACCTCCCGTGCCCGTTCCGTCACCAGCCCGGTCCCGCCGGGACCGGATCCCACAAGATATACTTTACCATTCATAACTGATCCCTAGTTTTGTGTATGCCTCACGGATCAGGTGGTGGGCACGGGTATGCAGGGCTTTTCCCTGCAGCCTCGCCTCGCCGATCGTCGCTACATCCGTCTCGATGCGCTCTCCCCGTGTGCCGTCTAGGGAGAGGATCTCGGCGGTCAGGTGCCCGGCTCTGCAGTAGATGCCCATCGGGGTGTAGCACCCGGCGCCAACCTGCTCCATTACCGCCCGCTCGATAGCGACGTCCGTCCTTGTCTGCGGGTGGTCGAGAGCGGAGAGCTCCTCCATCAGCGAGGGATCGGTCCGGCTGACCACCGCAATCGTTCCTTGGTTCGGCGATGGGACAAACGTCTCGGTCGGCAGCCGCTCACCCGTGATCTGGATCCCAAGCCGCGTCAGGCCGGCCTCGGCAAGAAGGATCGCGTCATAGCTCCCTTCAGTCATCTTACGGATCCGTGTATCCACGTTGCCCCGCAGGTCCCTGATGATCAGGTCCGGGTCATGGCGGAGGAGCTGCGCCCGGCGCCGGGTGCTGGAGGTCCCGACGACTCTGACGGCCGACCGTGAAGTCCGGTATGCAAAAAAGTCGGCCGGAGAGTCCCGTTCCAGCACCGCGGCAGTGATGAGGCCCGACGGCCGGATGGCAGGGATGTCTTTCATACTGTGGACGGCGCAGTCGATGCTGCCATCCAGGATCGCATCATCCAGCGCCCGCACAAAGACGCCCTGCCGGCCGATCGAATGCAGGGGTACCGTAGTGTCAGCATCGCCATGCGTTGTAATGATCTTCTGCTCCGCTTCGATGCCGAGTGCTGCCATTCTCCTGCAGACCGTTGCTGTCTGGGCAAGCGCGAGCTTGCTCCCCCGCGTACCCACCTTCAGAGACATTCCACGTATGCATTCCCGATTGCCGTGCAATCATCGTCCGTGTGCGCGGTGGAGAGGAAATTGGTCTCGAACTGCGATGGCGGGATGAAGATACCCTGCCCGAGCATCTTCTGCCAGAATGCACCAAACGCCGCCGTGTTGCACTCCTTTACCTCATAGTAATCCCGCGGTGGTCTGTCCCGGAAGAAGTACTTGAACATCGAGCCGAGCCGGACGAAACTCCCACCGGTGCGGTCCCCGATGATCTCTTCTACCGCCCGGGACTTTTCTTCGAGCTCATGGTAGATCCCACGGTGCTCATGCAGCCACCGGATCGAGGCGATGCCGGCCGCGAGCGAGAGCGGGTTGCCGGAGAAGGTGCCTGCCTGGTACACCGGGCCCGACGGGGCGACCTCACGCATGATCTCGTGCCGCCCCAGAAACGCCCCGATGGGGAGGCCGCCCCCGATGATCTTTCCCAGGGTGGTCAGGTCGGGTCTCACCTTATACTTTACCTGCGCACCGCCGATGCCGAGACGGTAGCCGGTGATCACTTCGTCAAAGATCAGGAGCACGTCATGCGCCCGGGTGATCTCCCGAATATCCTGCAGGTAACTCTCCCTTGGGATGACCGGCCCGATGTTGCCCATCACCGGCTCGATGATCAGGGCAGCGACATCCGGGTTCTTCGCGAGAAGCGCATCAAGTGCATCGGCATCGTTGAAGGGTACCTGTCGGGTATGGGCGACGAGGTCGGCAAGTACCCCGGCAGAGTCCGGGACACCGAGCGTGGTCGCACCGGAACCGGCCTTCACCAGCACGGCATCATGAGCGCCGTGGAATCCCCCTTCGATCTTCACAATATCCTCCCTGCCGGAGAAACCACGGGCGAGCCGTATCGCCGCCATGGTTGCCTCCGACCCGCTCGACACGAACCGGACCATCTCCATCCCCGGGTGGTCAGCGGTGATCAGCTCTGCAAAATCGGGTTCTAGCGGCGTAGGCGTGCCGTACAGCCACCCCTTCTCGAGCTGGGTGGCGATCGCAATCTTCACGTGAGTGTGTGCATGGCCGAGAATAAGCGGGCCGTATGCCATGCAGCAGTCAATCAGGGTTGTCCCGTCAACCGTCGTCAGATGCGAACCGGCCGCTTTGACCGTATAAAACGGGAAGGGCCTGATCGCACGGACCGGGCTGCTGACCCCACCGGGCATCAGCTGCTGCGCTCTGGAGAAGAGATTCTCACTCTTCATCGAGCCACCTGCAGACGTCCCCGGCAAAATAGGTGATGAGCAGGTCGGCCCCTGCACGTTTCATGCAGGTGAGACTCTCGAGCACGGTCTCTTTCTCTGGTATCCAACCCTCCTTTGCCGCCGCCTTGATCATCGCGTACTCCCCGCTTACCTGGTACGCAGCGACCGGCAGTCCCAGCTGGGAGATGTCGGCGAGGATATCGAGATAAAAACCGGCCGGCTTCACCATCAGGATATCAGCCCCCTCATCCACATCCATCTGGGATTCGAGGTACGCCTCGCGGCTGTTGGCAGGATTGAGCTGGTAACTCTTCCGGTCGCCAAAGGAAAAGCCCGAATCTGCTGCCTCCCGGAACGGGCCGTACAGCGCCGAGGAGAACTTTGTCGAGTACGACATGATCAGCACCACCTCGTACCCGTTTTTGTCCAGCGCTGCCCGGATCGAGCCGACCATCCCGTCAAGCATGCAGGAAGGGGCGATAATGTCGGCACCGGCTTTCGCGTGGCTCACGGCAATCCGGTCCATCAGTGCAAGGGACTCATCGTTCAGGAGGTCTGTCCCACACCGGGATTTCCCGATGATCCCGCAGTGCCCGTGGTCGGTATATTCACAGGCACATACATCGGTAATCACCACCATCTCCGGGCAGGCCCCCTTCACCAGCCTGACTGCCTGTTGCACAACACCGTCCGGGGCCCACGCGCCCGTTGCTTCCGCGTCCTTTTCTTTGGGGATTCCAAAGATAAGGATGGCATGTACTCCCTGTTTCCAAAGGTCGCCGGCCACCCTGCCAATATCGTCAACAGGATACCGGAACTGCCCGGGCATCGTGGTGATGGGTCGCGGGACGTCCGTGGTCTCGTCAACAAAGAGCGGAGCAACGAGATCGTTCTTTGTCAGGCAGGTCTCGCTTAAAAGAGGCCGTATATTCTTCGACCGTACCCGTCTCATCCGTCGCTGGGGAAACATTGCCACCCTCACATGTTCTGTGATGATACAGTTTGAAGATCCAAGGTATTTATGGTTATATTATCCGCCGGTGCAGGTCGTTGTACAGGGTGACAGGGCAATGAGAATGGCAACGTGTGCCGTCTCGTTTTTCCTGCGGGGCATGCATTAATACCCTGAGCAGGTGTACGTTCCGTACAAGAGTGCCGGGATGATCCCATTGGACTATGCAGCCCCGGCATCTCATCACGGGTGACTGACCCATGAAAGGAGACGACATCAGGAGCATGTGCATCTGCGAACCCTGTCCCACCTATAACGAGTGCATGCGGGCACAGGAACAGCTGCTCTTCTGTATGAACGGAAAAAGCCCGACCTGCACCTTCGGGAAGAAGGAGTGCCGGTGCATGACCTGCCCGGTTGCCGCGCGGTCAGGTCTGAAAGCATCGCATTACTGCATACACGGTTCTGCAGCGGAGCAGGGCTGAACGGCACGTTTCGGCAGTTTTTTGTGCCGATCACAGGTAACTTTATCCATGCATCTGCGTTTTCTCCTGATCGCCGGGTTCATTGTCTGCACCGTTCTTTCGGCTGCCGGGTGTATGGCACCGTCATACCCGGCAGCGCAGGTCCCGCCGGTGACCACCGCACTTCCGAATGCATCAACAGCACTCGCACCGTTCTCTCTTGTACCTGCCGATCTCCCGTCAGGTTTCACTCTTGCCGAAGCACGGGAAAAGAACTCCTCTGAGGTGACCGGTCTTGCGTTGGATCTTGGCTGGCAG
>Ga0326728_10002810_pt1 | contig 56811 bp, 46 predicted proteins | sample MB3enrmetagenome_FD_207602 | JGI IMG/M metagenome (GOLD analysis project Ga0326728, IMG submission 207602) | Lab enriched peat soil microbial communities from McLean, Ithaca, NY, United States - MB31MN | ecosystem: Environmental > Terrestrial > Soil > Wetlands > Peat | place: USA: New York... | reverse complement strand
AATCCTGACCTCGCCCTGAAAGTCTTGCGGGACCACATGACCTTGGCGGCTCGAGGGACAGCAACAATTCCCATGATGAGCGCGGGGATTGCCTCTCCTCTGCAAGGCAAGCAAAAAGTGGTCATGGACATCGGCAGCCCAGAGCGCCACGAGAAGACCCCGCCACCGGAAGTGGATACCTACACGGTGGCCGTGTGGAATGCTGAGCACACGATTCTTTACGACATGCAATTCACTACGCCAGCTATTGTGAGGCCCCCGGAACGCGAGCTCCCCATACCTTACAGCAGGAATTACACGCACCCCTACGAATCGGATATCGACTTCACTCAATATCGCAGCTTTTACGCGCCAGGACAGGTCTCTCCCGTTATCACGCTGGATCACTCGCGAACGCTCTACCGTGCGGGAGACCGGGTCAGAGTTCTCGGCAGGCTAAGGAATTCGGGAGACGAAACTTGGAGAGATACGGAACTTCGGGCAACCATTCTGGACACCGCCGGGAAAGCCGTCCAGAAGGCAACGCTCCTCTCTGGGATCAATCTTGGCGCTGCGCAAGGGCAGGATTTGACGGCGGACGCCTGGGCGATCCCTGCCCATCAGGCGCCCGGCACTTATCGCATAAGGCTGGAGTTACTCGGCGCGGGCGGGAGACTGCTGGCAGAGACCGCAACGGAAATTGGCGTCAATAGGTTGCCGGCCTCCGTGCTGGTGTTTTGCCCACACGAAGACGACGAGTACTCCTATGCCGGCTTGATCCGCGCCGCTGTCGAGGCAGGTATTCCGGTGCGGGTCGTGATCCTCACCGGTGGTGACGTTGGGGGCTGCGAGCGCTACTACGACAAGCCTTGCGGGCCGAACGAGGCGCGTGAGTTCGGGATGGTGCGCATGGAGGAAAGCCGCGAAGCCTTGGAACACATCGGCCTCACCCGCGACAAGGCGGATTTCATTGGCCTGCCGGATGGCGGCTCAGGAGCCATCTGGTCACAACACATCAAACCCTCCAACCCGTTTACGTCCGCGTACCTGGCGTGCGATCACGCGCCTTATGAGCAAGTGCTGAAGCCCAATTTGCCCTATGCGCGCGACTCCGTGATCGACGCCATCGAACAGATCATTACCGATTTCCATCCGGCTCTGATCGCTCTACCCCATCCTGACGAGCGCCACGTGGATCACCGCACCACCAATTGGTTCGTCATCAAGGCCTGCCAGGAATTGCTCCGCGAGCAGAGGATCGATCCGCAGACCATCATTTGGGGCGATCGAGTATACGGCGCCGGCGGTTTCAAGCCTGCTCCCTACAAGTACGAAGGAGTTGTGGTTTACCTGAGCGGCGAAGCCGCGACCCTCAAGCAGGAGATGAGCTGGGTTTACCAGTCGCAGGACGGGAACCTGGCCGAAGGGATGAAGAAAACCTTTTCTGAGCTCCCTCGCCAGGAAGAACACGTTCGCATCGTGGATTGGCAGGAACACGAAGGGTGGAACGAATGAATCATCGGGTGATCGGGTGATCGGGTGAACAGGAAGCTCGAAATTCGAAAATCGTCGCGAGTTCCGATTTTCGGTTTTCGAGTTTCGTCTTTCAACTGTTCACCCGATCGCCAGATCTCCCGATCACTAGAGCCGTGCTGCGCTGATCGCTTCCTCACGGGCGCGCCGGAGGCTCGCGACCGGGTCACCGGTGGGAATGAACTCCATGGCCAGGTAGCGGTCGTACTTCAGGGCGGCAAGCTTCTTATAAATGTTAGTGTAGTTGATTTCGCCCGTCCCAGGCTCGTGCCGCCCGGGAACATCGGCCACGTGCATCAACCCCACCTTTGCGATATTCTTTTCCAACTTTTCAATCAGGTTGCCTTCGGAAATCTGCTCGTGGAAAAAGTCGTAGAGGAATTTTACCCGTGGGTGGTCTACGCTCCGGATGATCTCGAATCCTTCTGTCACCGACCAGAGGTAATAGCGCGGATTCTCTTCCAGGTCGATATTCTCGAGCAGGATTGTGAGATCCTTCTTCTCCGCAATTTCCGCCGCTCGCTTCAAGCCCTCAATGCAGCTCTGGTGCTGGTCGTTATGCGACTTCCCTGGCACCACGTTGCCCGACAAGACAATGATGGCGGGACATTCGATCTCCTCCATAGCCGGAAGAGCCTGGCGGAGGTCGGAGAGAAATGCTTCCCGCGCGTCCGGGTCTGTTATGCCATGCGCCAGCCCCGCCGTTACGTCAAAGGTGATTCCGAGTTCACGTCGCTTGCGGTTGGCTCTGCGGAAGTCCTCATCTGACCAGTTCTTATACTCCCTACCTACCAATTCCACGGCGTGGTAGCCGGCCTCCGCCACCTTTTCAAGGCGCTCTTCAAACGGCAGCTTTTGAAATACAGTCCATAGCATCACGGAGATTTTGAACCCTACTCCGGAGACTTCTCCTTCCGCCAGCGTAGAATCTGCGTGGACCGGCATGCCCGCCAGGGCAGGCGCAGCCAATGCCGTTCCGGCAAGAGTACGGCCGAATTGACGTCGATTCATGGTTGTGACCTCTTTTAGCCCCCCGTGTCTCCGACTGCCTGGAGGTAGCCTTCCACCATCCGGGAGAAGCTGCGGACAAGTGGTGGAAGTTTGTGCACCGCAAAGCCCGCCGCCTGCTTGATGGTCTCAGTGGTCCCGAGGAGTTCGGTGATAGAATCGAGCGTTTCGGTAATCGGATATTCGACTCCGACCAGACGGGTGGGATTGAACCGTACGAAGCTCTTCAGCTCCCGCTCGATTTTGTCGGCGGTGGCCAGGACGCCACGTTGTTTCTCGCGAAACAAGTCCCAGGCCGGCCCCGATCCGGGAAAGCCCTCCATGGCATGCTTGTGGCCGAGATACTCGAGTTCGCATCCCAGCCACTCCAGATGCTGTGCGAGCTTGAGAAGTGCCGGTTCAACCATAGTAATCCATTCTAGTATAATCGGGGGGTGCAGAGGGAAGTCATCAGTCGTCAGTTGTCAGTTGTCAGCTGTCGGTCGTCCCGCTGCGACGAGTCAGTTGAAGAAACCGGGCAAGGGCGGGGGAATTTTGGATTTTGAATTTTAGATTTCAGATTTTGGGTTTTGGATTTTAGATTTCAGATTTCAGATTTTTGATTTTGAAATTTGGATTGTCCCCACCCGCCACCTGCCTCCTGACTCCTGACTTCTGTCTTCTGATTCCTATTTTTTTGACTTCTTCGCTTACGCGGTCCTGAACAACAATCGTAACTTGTGAGGGCGATATGGAATACCGAACTCTTTCCATCACAGATTTAAAGGTCTCGCGGCTCTGCTTCGGCACCATGACCTTCGGCTCGCAAAGTGACCAAGCCGCGGCATCGAGGATCGTCGACCGGTGCATCGATGCAGGAATAAACTTCTTCGACACCGCAAACGTTTACAACAAGGGCGCAGCCGAAACCATCCTTGCAAAGGCCTTGGCGGGCAAACGCCAGAAGGTGATTCTGGCCACCAAGGTGTGTGGCAAAATGGGCGACGGCCCCGATGAGAGCGGGCTTTCCCGCGCCGCCATTCACAAAGCCCTGGAGGCAAGCCTCCGACGGCTCCAGACCGACTACGTGGATCTCTACTACCTCCACCTGCCGGATTACACCGTGCCGATTGAAGAAACACTAGCCGCCCTGGATGAGGTGGTGCGCGCGGGAAAAGTGCGCTATCCGGCGGTGTCGAACTACGCCGCTTGGCAGGTTTGCGAAATCCACTGGATCGCCGAGAAGCATGGGTTCAGGCCGCCCTACGTCTCGCAGCCGATGTACAATGTCCTGACGCGCGCCATCGAAGAGGAGTACCTGGCATTCTGCAAGCGCTTCAACGTCGCCGTGGTGCCGTACAATCCGCTGGCCGGGGGGCTGCTCACGGGCAAGCAGTCCAAGCAGCATGGGCCGATGGTGGGAACACGCTTTGATGGAAACAAGCTATATCTCGACCGCTACTGGCACGACGATTACTTTGCCGCTGTAGAAGAACTGGCGGGCATCGCGCGCGCCGCCGGGAAAACCCTGGTCGAACTCGCGTTGCAATGGCTGCTCAGCCAGGCGCAGGTGGACTCCATCATCCTGGGCGCCTCCCGAATCGAACAGCTCGATGAAAACCTGAAAGCCTGTCAAGGCGGCAAACTGGATGAATCTCTCCTGGCCAGTTGCGATGCAGTCTGGAAACGGCTAAGAGGTATCACGCCTAAGTACAATAGATAGTTCGTTTTCTCCGAGAGGTGGGCATATGAAGAGGAGGATAGCACAACGCAGGCCGGATTGCGCCCCGGTACCCGCACTTTCTGCCTTCTGGGGCTTGACAGCGGGCGGAGAATCCCGTAGCGTAAGCGCTCGCATTTTGTGGGTCTTCCTGTCGAGACCCACTACGGATAGGCGCTTGGCCCGCCCTCCCCCCATGGGGAGCGCCAGCCTGTCCTGTCCGGTGGTTCGACCGAATCCGATTGCAAAGTGAGGCTTCGATGTCAAAGGAAAAATTCGTATTGGGAATCGACTACGGAACCGAATCGGGCCGCGTGGTGGTAATCCGGGCGCGCAATGGGGAAGAGATCGCCTCTGCGGTGATCCCGTACCCCGATGGGGTGATTGACGAGAGGCTGCCGGGTGGGCCGCGCCTGGAGCCCGATTGGGCTTTGCAGAACCCGCGTGATTACCTCCTTGTGGCTGAAAAGGGAGTTTCCAAGGCGCTGAAAGCCGCCCAGGTCAAGGCCGAGGATGTGATTGGAATCGGCACGGACTTCACGGCTTCTTCACCCCTGCCCGTCAAGAGCGACGGCACACCACTCTGTTTTCTTTCGCAGTACCGCAAGCGCCCGCATGCCTGGGTGAAGCTCTGGAAGCACCATGCCGCGCAACCGGAGGCGAACCTGATCAACGAAGTGGGGCGGGAACGGGACGAAGAGTTCATCCAAGTTTATGGTGGCAAGTATTCTTCCGAATGGTTTTTCTCCAAAGTCTTGCAAGTGCTGAACGAGGATGCCGAGATTTACGAGGCCACTGATCGGTTCATCGAAGCCGCCGACTGGATTGTCTGGCAGTTGACAGGTGAAGAGAAGAGGAACACCTGCACGGCCGGTTACAAGGCCATGTGGATCAAAGGCCAGGGGTTCCCGTCCCGGGAGTTCTTCCGCACCCTGCACCCGCGTCTTGAGAACGTCATCGAGACCAAGGTGGGGACAGACTTCTACCCGCTCGGCCAAAAGGCAGGGGGGCTGACAGCCTTCTGGGCTCGGAAGATGGGGCTGAAGGAAGGCACCCCAGTCTCGGTAGGCAATGTTGATGCGCACGTGGCTGTCCCTGCTTGCACGGTAACCCAGCCCGGCTCTCTCGTGATGATTATGGGGACTTCGATTTGCCACATGGTGCTCGGTAAGGAACGACAGATGGTGGAGGGCATGTGCGGAACGGTGGAAGATGGAATTGTTCCAGGCTGGTGGGGCTTCGAAGCCGGACAATCCGCCGTCGGCGATATCTTCGCCTGGTTCTTCGAGCACGCCGTTCCGGATTATATCCACCATGAAGCGCGAAAATCGAAAGTCCCCTTCGCCACCGTACTCGAGAAGCGCGCCGCCGCCCTCAAACCAGGGGAGTCAGGGCTGCTGGCCCTGGACTGGTGGAACGGCAATCGCTCTGTGCTGGTGGACGTGGACTTGACCGGAGTGCTGCTCGGAATGACCCTGGCTACTAAAGCCGAAGAAATCTACCGTGCCTTGATCGAAGCCACCGCCTTTGGCACGCGAACGATCATCGAGGCCTTTGAATCGAAAGGCGTGGAAGTGAAAGCCCTTGTGGCCTGCGGGGGCCTGCCGGAAAAGAATAAGCTGCTCATGCAAATTTATGCCGATGTGACCGGAAGGGAGATCAGGATCGCGGAACAGCTTCAGACCTGCTCTGCCTTGGGCTCCGCCATGCACGGCGCGGTGGCTGCCGGGCGCGTGGACGGCGGCTACGATACGATCGCTGAGGCTGCAGGTCATATGGCCCACGTACAGAAACTGACCTACCGGCCGCAGGCCGACAGCCACGCAATCTACGATCGGCTCTTCAAAGAATACCAGACTCTGCACGACTATTTCGGCCGCGGCGCCAACGATGTGATGAAGCGGTTGAAGGCGCTCAAGCGGGAGATCGTCGCCTCGTAAGGGCAGTGGCGAGTGACGAGTGACAAGTGACGAGCAGGAGTCAGAAGTCAGGAGAAAAACCACAGGCCGGCGCTTGGTTTTTTCGACTGACCACTGACTACTGAAATCCACCAATGCCCCAGGATAAGTTTGTCATCGGAATTGATTTTGGCACGGAGTCCGGTCGCGTCGTAGTGGTACGAGTTCGCGATGGCGAGGAAATGGCGGCCGCGGTAGTACCTTATCCTGACGGTGTGCTCGACGAAAAATTGCCGGGCGGATCCGTACTCGAGCCGGATTCAGCTCTGCAAAACCCTCGCGACTACCACTTGGTGCTCGCGAAGGGCGTCCCCAAGGTGCTCAAAGAAGCAGGCGTAAGGGCTGAAGATGTTATCGCCGTGGGCACCGATTTCACCTCCTGCACCCTCTTGGCCACCAGGCAGGACGGAACGCCGCTCTGCTTCCTCCCCAAATACCGCCGCGAACCGCTCGCCTGGGCAATCCTCTGGAAACATCACGCCGCACAGCCGGAAGCCGATCGCATTACGGAGATAGGCAGGGAACGAAACGAAGAATTCATCCGAATCTACGGCGGCAAATATTCATCCGAGTGGTTCTTCGCCAAAGTCTTGCAGGTCCTCAACGACAGCCCTGCGGTTTACGAAGCCGCCGACAAGTTCGTAGAAGGCACAGACTGGATCGTGTGGCAACTGACGGGCCAGGAAAAACGGAACAGCTCCACGGCAGGATATAAAGCCATGTGGGTGAAGGGGGTGGGCTTTCCTGCGCGCGATTTCTTCCGAGCCGTTCACTCACGCCTGGAAAATGTCATCCAAGAGAAGATCGGGACCCAGTTCTATCCCCTCGGCACCCGTGCGGGTGGCCTGACGGCGTATTGGGCCGGCGCGATGGGGCTGCGGGAGGGGACGCCTGTCTCCATGGGTGTTGCCGACGGGCATGTGGCCATCCCCGCAACCACCGTGACCAAACCGGGTTCTCTCTCGATGGTCATGGGCACGTCTTTTGTCCAAATGCTGATGGCAACCGACCGACGCATCGTTGAGGGGATCTGCGGGGTGGTTGAAGATGGCATTGTGCCGGGGTTTTGGGGATACGAAGCTGGCCAATATGCGGGCGGAGATATGTTCGCCTGGTTCTTCGATCACGGAGTGCCCGCCTCCCTCAAAAGCCAAGCGCGCAAGCTGAACCTGGCGTTCACCGCATTACTGGAGAAGCGGGCGACAGCGTTGCGGCCGGGCGAATCGGGGCTGCTGGCGCTGGATTGGTGGAATGGTAACCGCTGCGTCCTCGTGAATGCCGACCTGACAGGCGTGTTGCTCGGCACAACGCTGGCAACACCCCCCGAGGCGATCTTTCGCGCTTTGCTGGAGGCCACGGCTTTCGGGACGCGCCAGATCATCGAAGCCTTCGAAGCCAAGGGCCTGCACACCGAGGACGTTGTGGCCTGCGGCGGGCTGCCGGCAAAGAACAAGCTGCTGATGCAGATTTTTTCCGACGTAATCGGGCGCGAGATCAAGGTGGCGAAACGGCCTCAGACTTGCTCCGCTCTGGGCGCGGCCATCCACGCCGCCGCGGCGGCAGGCGGCGAAGCCGGAGGGTACAAAACCATTCCCCAAGCTGCCGAACATATGGCACACTTACAAAGCCTGACGTACCGGCCGCGGCCCGAGAATCACGAGATTTATAACCGGCTCTTCAAGGAGTTTCAGACTCTGCACGACTACTTCGGCCGCGGTGAAAACGACGTGATGAAGCGGCTCAAAGCTTTGCGCCGCGAGCAGGCGGCACATCGAGTTTGATGTAGAGGCGGCTTTACGCCGCCGTTTGGCGAGGTAAACTCGCCGCTACAGCACTTGCCTATGCCAACTATCGAACAACTGCGTGAGGAAGTCTGGAAAGCTAATCTGGGAGTATATCGCGCCGGGCTGGTAACCATGCACAGCGGAAACGCGAGTGGAATTGATCGGCAGCGCGGGGTGGTGATTATCAAGCCCAGCGGCATGGATTACGACCGCATGCGGCCGCAGGATATGGTCGCCACCGACCTCGAGGGCCGGAAGCTGAAGGGCCGTTGGAATCCCTCCGTGGACCTGCCCGACCACCTTTACATCTACAAGCACTGCCCGCATATCGGCGGCGTCATCCACACCCACTCGAATTATGCGACGAGTTTTGCGCTGCTGGGAAAACCCCTGCCCGTCTATTTGACGGCCATCGCGGATGAGTTCGGCGAGGAGATACCCTGCCTTCCTTACGTGGATAACAGGGCTGACCATATCGGCAAAGCGATCGTGAAACACATGGGCAAGAAGGCCCCCGCCGTGTTGCTGGCGCATCACGGCGTTTTTGCCTTCGGGCCCACGCCGCGTGCGGCGCTCAAAGCGGCCGTGATGGTCGAAGACGTTGCCAAAACGTGCCATCTGGCGTTGCTGCTCGGCAAGCCGAAACCCTTGCCGCCCGTGGAAATCAAGAAGTGGTGGGACCGTTATCACACGACCTACGGCCAACCGAAGAAGGATTGAGCTTGCTCGTTGCCAAGTTTTTGCGTATGGTCGTTAGGCCGTAACATCGTCGATTGGGGTGTGTTTATGAGTTTGTCCTTCTCCTTTTGCTCGCTTGCCCTGTTGGCCGCCGACCCGCAGACCGCCAGCCGCCTCATTTCGTTGCATTCTCCTGACATCGCCATCATCGCCATATATTTCGCCATGGTGCTGGGAATCGGCTTCTATCTCCGGCGATATACGAAGAGCGGCAAGGACTTTTTCCTCGCCGGCCGGGAGATGACCGCCTGGGTGGCGGGACTGAGTTTCGTCTCCGCCAATCTCGGCGCGCTGGAGCTGATGGGGTGGGCCGCGGCCACTTATCAGTATGGCATCCTGGCGGCGCACTGGTATTGGATTGGGGCGATTCCCGCCATGCTCTTCCTGGGCATCGTCATGATGCCCTTCTACTACATCTCGAAGACCCACTCCGTTCCCGGCTTCTTGCAACTGCGTTACGGGGAATCCGCACGGGCGCTGGCGGCCACCATGTTCACCTTCATGACCCTCTTTATGGCCGGCATCGACATGTACGCCATGGCGCTGGTGTTGAAGGTGGTGCTGGGCTGGGACATCCACTTCAGCATCTGGGTCTCGTCAATCACCGTGGCGATCTATGTGGCCCTGGGAGGGTTGTTCGCCGCGATCTTTAACGAAGTCCTCCAGTTCTTCCTGATCTGGTTGGGTGCCTTGTTGATTCCGATTCTCGGTCTGATCGAGACCGGCGGCTGGTCCGGCCTGGTGGCGCGCATTCACCAGAATTTCCCGCAAGGCGATTACACCCACCTCTGGCGCACCATGGGCAGCGCCGCCGACAATCCCATGGGCATCCACTGGACAGGAATCGTTTTCGGCCTCGGCTTTGTGATTTCCTTCGGCTACTGGACCACGGATTTTCTGGTGGTGCAGAGAATCCTTGCGGCCAAGGACCTCCGGGCTGCCAAGCTTGCCCCCGTCCTCGGCTCCTACTTCAAGATGGCAGTGCCCTTCATCGTGATTTTGCCGGGACTGCTAGGCTTGGCTGTTCTAACGGATCACTCTGGGCACCTGATCCGCCTCGTTGCGGCCTCCTCCGAAGCGGCCAAGAATGGCGCGCCTACTTACAACGAAGTCCTGCCGCTCATGCTGGCGCGCTACTGCGGCCCAGGGCTGCTGGGACTGGGCATCACCGCGCTCATCGCTGGCTTCATGTCGGGCATGGCCGGCAATGTGAGCGCCTTCTCCACGGTCTGGACCTACGACATCTATCGGAGTTTCCTTAGAAAGAATGCCTCCGACGATCACTACGTGAAGATGGGGCGCTGGTGCACCATCCTGGGCGTGCTCATCAGCATCGGGACAGCCTATCTGGTAATGCAATTCGCCAGCATCATGGACTATGTGCAGGCGCTTTTCAGTTTCTTCATCGCGCCCCTCTTCGGCACCGTGGTGCTCGGTATGTTGTGGAAGCGGGCGAGTCCCGCCGGCGGTTTCTGGGGACTTCTCTGCGGCACCGCCTCTTCCATCAGCATGTGGGCTCTGGTCAGGGCAAATCCCCACATGCTGGCTTACATCGCCCTCTCGAAGTATGCCAAGCCCATGGCCGAGAACATGTATCGGGCACTTTGGTCGTGGGTCGTGTGTGTGATTGTCACCGTTGTCGTTAGCGTGCTTACGCGCCCGAAACCCGTCGAGGAGTTGACCGGCTTGGTCTACGGATGTACGAAACTGCCCAGCGAGGGAGATCTGCCCATCTGGAAGCGCCCCATCTTCTGGGCCGTGGTTTCATTCGCTCTGTTCCTTGTTCTACAGTGGAAGTTCTGGTGATCTTGGATTCTAGATCTTAGATTTTAGACTTTGGATTTGAGAATGGTTTGCTGAAAGCTGATAGCTGAGAGCTGACAGCTAATTGAGGTATATTCCCATGAGCGAAGGTCATCGCATGGTTCCCGTATGGTTTTTCGTTGGGGTGATTCTGCTGATTTACGGAGTGGTCATCCTGGCCACGGGCATCTACGAATTCTCTCACCCCCCTGACACCGTGCTTGCGAATTTGCACCCCGCACTTTGGTGGGGAGCGCTACTCACCATCGTGGGCGGCGTCTACGTCTACCTGTATCTGCCGCGAAAATCCTGAGGCTTGGCGCGCCCGAGCGAACTCCCATGCTGAGCGGAGTAGAAGGGATTTCCATTTTTCCCACTTGTCTCACTTTTTTGAATTATTTTGCGGCACCAATATAATTTTCACATGCATTTTCAAGGGGTTAGAAGAATATCAAGAACATCCGGAAAAGGGCACAAGTGTGGCATTTTGACACACTTTACGGTTCCCCCGCATAATAGTACGCTACGTACATAGCCCATCATAGCCAAGCGCAAAAGACAACTGCGGACCCGCCGCGGCGGGTTCGTCCGCCAATAAGTAATGGCGGACTCAGAATGACAGGGGTTCATGATGAGTCGGTCAGGGTGAAATTTTTTGGCCAGGCCCCGCTCACGCGGAGGTGACGAGGATGATTTTCATCTTTTGGGGTGGGCCCAAGGCCCATGTCCACTCAGGATAACAACGACCTCGACTTCGTATCAGAGGCGACAGAGCGGCTCTCACACTTCCGGGATGCCCAAGTCGTTGCTGCCCAGCGGCGACATCTTCGCCTGCGACGCGAATTCCTCGATCAATTCCAACGCAATGCGTGCCCGATGCACCCGCTCACGCCCCAATTTGGCGGCTAGATCTTCGAGATGCTTTCCGGAGGGGTAAATATCCGGCGCGTTGCGCAGACCGAACTTGAAATATACGGGCGCGGCCACCCGCAGGATTTGAGGCATTTCATAATAACGGACGAAACCTCCGAAGTTATCCGGCACTTCGATGTAGAGGTCGATAGGAATATCCACGGCTTGCCGGATGGAGCCCATCTGCGCGGGTGTCAAGTCCGTGGGAATATTCAGGGTCGAGACGCCGGTATTCTCAAATAGCTTGGCCGTGGCGGGATTGGCGGCGGGAAGCGTGACGGAACTTTTGATGATCAAATTCTTGGGCAATTCACCCGCCTCCTTCATCTCCTTGAGCACCCAGATCAGGCCCAAATCCGCGGGCAACACGCTGCGAATGCCGAGGTCGCACGCCTTGCGGACGTCCTCGAGGGCGAAAACCAGTTGGTCCGCGCCACGGTGTTGCAGACCAATCACCTTGCCTGCCGTGGATACCGTTTGGGCGCCAGTCTCGAAAGGCGCCCGGGGGCCGACAAACAAGCAGACTTCAATCCGCTCGCTTGCGCCCATGCGCGCCATCTCGCGAATCTCATCTTTGGTCAGCAGCATGATGCCGCTTCCCTGGCTGACGCGATGGATTGGCACCTTGAGTTCCTTCGCGGCCTCCAGCACTTCACGGAAGACGCGCGGGCCTTCAACACTGGGGATCTCGAAGCGGTAGTCCCCTCCATCCTTGAATCGCTTGCCGCTGGGCTCGAGCGCGTGGTTGTCTTCATTTGGGAGCTTGAGTTTAGCCAGGAATTGTCGGGTTTTTTCCATGAGAGACTCCTTGGTCAGTGGTCAGTCGTCAGTTGTCAGCGGCTAGTGGTTAGTTTTTCTGTCCAATCGGTGGCGGAAAACCCCCGACGACGGACAACGAACAACTGACAACTCACGACTGACGACTGACAACTTTCTGTCACGCATACTTCATATAGACCGTGCGCGTCTCGGTATAGAAATCCAGCGCGGCCGGCCCCTGCTCGCGCGTGCCGAAGCTTGATTCCTTGGTGCCCCCGAAGGGAAGCTGATATTCCACGCCCGCGGTGGGCAGGTTTACAGTAATCAAGCCAGCTTCAATGCGATTGATGAATTGGTGCACATGCGTGAGGTCGCGCGAAACAATGGAAGCTGAGAGGCCAAAGCGGACGCCGTTGGCGAGCCGCAGGGCGTCCTCAAAATCATTCGCGACCATCAGTGCCAGGACCGGGCCAAAAACCTCCTCCTGCGCAATGCGCATTTCAGCCGTGACGCCGGCGAAGATGGTGGGCTCCACAAAATAGCCCAAATCGTAAGTTCCACCCGTAAGGCGATTCCCTCCGCAGAGCAACTGTGCCCCTTCTTGCTTGGCGATTTCGATGTATTTCAAGTCCGTCTCGAGCTGGCTCGCATCTACCGCAGGTCCGATCTCGATGCCGGGCTCGAGGCCGTTTCCAACCTTCAACTTCTTGGTCTTGGCGACCAGTTTCTCGACTAAAGGCTGGTAAATGGATTTCTCAATGATGGCTCGACTACAGGCGGTGCATTTCTGGCCGGTGGAAAAGAACGCACCGTTCACCAGGACGGCGACGGCGTAATCGAGGTCCGCGTCCTTGAGCACAATGGTGGGGTTCTTGCCGCCCATTTCGAGCTGAAGGCGAAGCCTCCGTTTCGTCGCCTTCTCGTAGAGCGCGTTGCCCACCTCGCAAGAACCCGTAAAGGAGACGGCGCGGATGGCGGGGTGTTCCACCAGCGCGTTGCCGGCCAAGCCGCCGCTCCCCGTCACATAATTGAGAACCCCGGCAGGAGCGCCCGCTTCGTGAAGCGCTTCAACGATCCGATAGGCGCTGAGCGGCGCGAGTGAAGCAGGCTTGATGACCACGGTGTTTCCCGCCACCAGCGCGGGCGCCATTTTCCACGCCGGAATGGCGCTGGGGAAATTCCAGGGAGTGATGAGGGCCACAACTCCCAGCGGCTTGCGCAAGGTGTAACAAAAAACGTTCTCCCGCTCGGAGGGAATCTGGTAGCTGAACTGGCGCGGCCCCTCGCCTCCGAAGTAGCGCAGGATGTTGATGGCCCGCTTCACTTCTCCCTTGGCTTCGGGCAGCGTCTTGCCTTCCTCCCGCGTCATCTCCTCAGATAGTTTCTGGAGACGGCTTTCCATGATTTCGGCTGCCTTATAGAGGAATTCACCCCGTAAAGGAGCGGGAAGCGCACCCCAGGCCGGTTGCGCTTTCGCTGCGGCCTCACACGCTTCTTGAATGTCGTCCGGGCCCGAAGCTTGAAACAGGCCGACAGTCTCGTTTGTATTGGCAGGATTGAGGTTGGGGAATGTCTTCTTCGTCTTGCACTCAACCCACTGACCTGCTATGTAATTTCGATAAACATCTGCCATGAAAAAAGCCCCCCTGAAAAGAAGAAAGACCTGAATGAAGGACAATTATGGCCGAGCGTTGGAATTGTAGTCAACCTCAAGCTTTGCCGGAGCAGGTCCCGCCCTCTCGCCCTATTGGTTTTCAAAGCTAAGGGCAGAAGTCAGGAGTCAGAAGAAAACCCCCAAAACCCGGCGCTAGTAGCGCAGGCCCCGCCCCCAGCTTGCCCCAGCGTGCTTTGGAGTGCGGCAGCTTGCTGCCGCTTTTGGGTGCCGAGCTTGCTCGCGCCCCGCCGTAGCGCTGACCTTTAGGTCAGCAGGATGGGAAAGCAAGAAAGTGCCGACCTGAAGGTCGGCGCTACAAAGCGGCAGCAAGCTGCCGCACTCCAAAGCGCGGAAGCTGATAGCTGTCTCGCCGCACCGGGTCAACTACCGTCGATGCGCGCCGGAGAAGTTGAGCCTTTCAAGAGGCGGCTGCATCAAATCCCTTGGGAAGTAAGTAAGGGAAACATCAATCAAACCAGCCAAAGGAGCTTCTATGCCGTTCACACTTCCATCGCTGCCCTATGCTTTCGACGCCCTGGAACCGTATATCGATAAGATGACCATGGAGATTCATCATGACAAGCACCATGGAACTTACGTAACCAACTTGAATAAGGCGCTGGAGTCGGCGCCGAACCTGGCCGGCAAGACCGTCGAGGAACTGCTGGCCAACAACTTGAGCCTCGTTCCGGAGAACATCCGGACCGCGGTGCGCAACAATGGCGGTGGCCACATTAACCACTCCATGTTCTGGCAGATTATGGCGCCCAAGGCCGGCGGGCAACCCAGCGGTCATCTAGCAGAGGCGCTCAAGGGCACCTTCGGCAGCCTGACCCAGTTCCAAGAGAAATTCGCCGCCGCCGCTCTGGGACGCTTCGGCTCAGGCTGGGCGTGGCTGACGGCGCAGGGTGGAAAGCTCGACATCTACTCGACCGCCAATCAGGACAGCCCTGTGATGGAAGGTAAGTATCCCGTCATGGGCCTCGACGTTTGGGAGCACGCCTACTATCTCAAATACCAGAATCGTCGCGCTGAATACATTACCGCCTGGTGGAACGTCGTGAACTGGGCCGAAATCGAGAAGCGATTCAACATCGTGAAGTAGGTGCAACCTTTGTGGGCTCGCGGTCGGGGTGGCCCCACAGCGGTCATTCAGTATTCGCGGGCGTCGTGTATCACGCCGACACCGTCATTCTGAGTCCGCCATTCTTATTGGCGGACGAAGAATCCCTGCAGTTTCTTTGAACGGCCAGCCCGTAAGATGCCGGATGAATTTTGCCTGCGAACTGCGGACCCGCCGCGGCGGACTTTTCATGTCGGCGCCCTCCGCAGCGTGTCCCATTCTCCCCGGGTTGGCACCTTTCACTACAGGGCGGATACACACAAGCCAGTGTGTATCACCCGCATACGCCCCATAAAACGGGTCCACGGCAGCCAGCCGCTGCTCTCAGCCATCTCCCGAAAGCCACTTGGGTCGACAATGGGCAGAGGAGGCCGCCACGCATTGGCCATTGCTCATTGCACGGTGACAGGGACGTTTAGCGTATGGCCGTCTGACCCAGACGACGCTTGGATCTGAATCGTGTAGGCACCAGGCGGCGTCGGCTGGACCCCTATCCCAGTCAAGTTACATGTCTGCGGGCTGCCAGGGGCGCTATCGGTGGCGACGAGCTGCGCACTGATTGTCCCCGCTATCCCCGGCGTAAATGTCACAGTGACGACACAGTTAGCGCCCGCTGCGAGACTGCTACCGCAATTGTTCGTTTCCGCGAAATATGCCGCGGGGATTCCGATGCCCATGATGTTTATGGGAGAGCTGCCGGTATTCGAGAGCGTAATGGCACGCGGCGGAGTCGTCACGTTCAGGTCTTCCTGGCCAAACGAGAGACTCGACGGAGAAAACGCGACCGCTGGGGTTACGCCCGTTCCGGTCAGACTAACGCTCTGCGGGCTGCCGCTTGCATTGTCGGTGATGGTGAGCGACGCGCTACGCGTCCCGGACGCGGACGGCGTGAATGTCACAGTTATTATGCAGCCGTTCTGTGCCACGAGACTGTTGCCGCAATTGCTCGTCTGGGCGAAGTCTCCCGAATTCGTGCCGCTTATGCTCATGTTCGAGATGTCTAACGTAGCGTTTCCCGTGTTCGAGAGGATTACGGTTTGGGGTGCGCTGGTAGTGCCTGTATTTTGCTGGCTGAACGTGAGACTAGACGTGGAGAAGCCCAGAACGGGCGCCGGAGGGGGTGGAGTGTAGCCGCCACCTCCACCGCCTCCACCGCAGGCGACCCAGATTCCCATGATCAACAACGCGCCCGCCAACAGTAACGCCGCCGCACGCGCTCGCATGGCGGCGAGGATCGTCAGCATCGTTAGACACAGCATCATGGCCAATGTCCAATGCCTGCCCTCAGGCGCGTGAGAGCTTGGCGGGACTCTCATTTGCGGGGCTGGAGCGGTGCTGCTGACCGGGGCAGTTGTGGAAACAGTAACCGTGGCGCTCACTGGGGAAGAGCCACTCAACGTGAACGACGTGGGAGTAATTGAGCACGACATTCCCGGGTTGTTGTTGTAACACTGCATATTACCCGTTCCCGCAAATCCGTAAAGAGGGGTTATCGACATCGTTGCAGTCGCGGACTGACCTGGCGCCGGGATGCTTATTGTGGCCGGATTCGAGGACAAGCTGTAGTCGGTGACGGTGATCGACGTTAGCGGAGAGGTCGAGCCGGCATAGTTGGTGTCGCCGCTATATTGCTGCGTTATGGTATGTGGACCTCCTGTCAGTGTCGCCCCAGTCGATGCCCATCCCGAGGCGTAGGTTCCTCTGACAGGAACGTAAGGTGTCCCCAAGATCGGGTAGGGATAGCCAAGCGGTCCACCGTCGACGGAGACCTGCACCGTGCCGGTTGGTGCAACTCCATAGCTCTGCGTGCTGATGCTCGCCGCAAAGGATACGTTCCCCGCGACGACGGGCGACGGCAGGCCTACCGTGGCCATCGTCGTCGGGGCGGGCGTGACAGTAATCGTATCTGCGGACGACGTGCTCGCACTGTAACTACTGTCGCCCGAGTAGGTGGCTACCGTGTTATTTGAACCGCCAAGGAGCAAGACGAACTGATCTTCCGTGTAGCCCTCGCTGTTCAGTTTGTAGGTGCCGAGATCGATGGGTTGGCCATTATCGGTCAGCGTCACCTGACCGGAAGGGCACGCATACGGAACAGAATAGCAATTGTTGCCTGAACTGTTAGCAACGTCTGCACGCAGGATAGATGGTGAGCCGTAGACCGCCGAACTGGCGTTCGAGCTCGTCTCTTGGCCGGTCGTGGAGTCGAAGGTCAACAGGGCGACATGCGTTTGGCTGCCCTCGGGGTTGACCGTGACCTGGACGGGCGGGGTCGAATCGCTCGCTCCAAAAGTTCCATCACCCGCATAGTGCGCCGTCACGCCATACGACCCACCGGGGAGCATTTTGGTTGTCCCGGAAAAGCTGCTGGAAGAGCTGCCCTTACTCAGTGCAAAGCTGCCAATGCCGGTAACATTGCTCGAGCTGCTGCCCGCTTGCGCGATGAGCGAGACATCGCCCGTGGGTGTGCCACTGCCGGAACTGGGAGCAACATTGACGGTGAAGTTGACCGACTGGCCGTGCGTGAGGGTGGTCGGGGAAAGATCTGGCAGTGTAGTCGTGGTGGGGTTAAAGCTGACGGAAGTCCAGTTCTTCACCAGATTCGCGGCGTTCACGGAGCCGAGCCCGGTGGCCAGGTCGTAACCGGCGGTGGTGGTCCAAGCGGGTGAAGGATTGGCGGGAGGATTAACTTCCAGGATGCCGTATCCACCGCTCGTCGTGTTGCTGCAGTTCGGCGAGCCGCCCACGCAGGCCACCGAGTTGTTGCCGGCGACCACGTCGTAGAAAATGCAAGCAGAACTGTTGGCGGACGCGGCCATGCTCGCGTTCGACGTACAGCTCGCGCCACTCTTTGCGGCCAACGGGTACAGGACGTAATTCGCATTCCCCTGTCGCTCCCCTGTCTTTTGATTGACTAGCGCCATGATGCCCGCGAAGGTGGGCGTCGACACTGACGTCCCCCCGGCGCCCAGGAAAACCCAAATAGGATAAGCTTGATTACAGGATATTTCTCCCGGAACTGCATCGGCCTCGCAGAGCGCGTAAAAACTGCGATTGAAGCCATTGCTGGCGAACAGGGAAACGTCCGGGAGGTCGCGCACACCGTCCTGGGGCACCCCATTTCCAGTCTGCCAGGCAGGTTTGGCATACCCTCCAGTGCAAGTTACGTTCGGGGGTGTGCCTAGGGAAGTAATGCAATTGCTCTGCCCGCCGCCGCCGGCGACGAGGTCTATGCCGGTAGGGGTGTCGCTTCCTGCGGACGCGCACGAGCTCGCCACCCCAGAGCGCGCGCAGGAGTCATTCCACGTCATTTCGGGAATGTACGATAGGGCGGAGGATAGCGTGGTGGAGTTGTTGGTGCTGGACCAATATGTGGACCAAGTGTCGACGTCATTAAAGTCCGTCCCGCCTGCCGCAACATTGAACGGCGTTGAAGCCGTTCCGCTCACTTCCAGGCCGTACTCTGCCGCGGCCTGGCCCCCTTCACATGCAGCCGAGCCGCTGTCTCCCGAGGCGACAAGAATGGTAATGCCTTGAGCCGCCCCCTGCTCCCAAAGTGAGCTGTAGAAAGCATTGCCGCCCACGCCGAGGGAAGCCTCGCAGATACCGAAGCTCGCGCTCAGGATCGGCGCCAAGTTATTGTCAATAATGTAGACAGCGGAGAGGTCCGCGCCCCACGTGGCCTCAGTATCCTCTGACACTACAAGGTCAATGGTTGCACCCTTCGCCACCGCACCGGCCCACTCGGTGTCCAGGTCAGCTTCGGTTTCCGCGTCCGTCATCGTGACTCCTGGGTCGGGGCCATTTACGATTATCTGGGGGGCGTTGGCCGGCAAGCCGAATAAGTTGCGGAAGTCCGCTACGTCCTGGATATCGATGTTTGACCCGGCGACGATGGCAATGGTCTGCCCCGTACCATCCGTGCCTGCATTCCAGAGCGGCAAAACATTGTATATGGTGGCAAAATCCGTCGGGCCGAGTGCATAGTAATTCTCATTATTGGAAGTAACGGTGAAAAGTGGCTTCACTTCGCCCGTGGCTTTCGAGCGCGAAAAGGCGCCAACGCGCTGGATCATCGGCTCTCGGGGAAAGTTGTTCAGCGAGGCATAGCCAGCCACCACCGGCATCAGAGCGGCAGGAATCTGCGGATCGCTTGCGTTGGCCCAGTACTCCTTGCCATTGACCGCGTATTTGTGGATCTCCGTGTGGAGGGCCTGGCGCACCGCTCCTGCCGTGCCCGAAAACTCAATGACGGTGCGGCCCGCTGCCACACGACTGACCTGGAAGCCCTGCGAGCCGAGCCAGACCGTTACGGCCTGAATATCCGCATCGACGGGGCCGAATTGCTGTCCAAACTGCTCCGGAGTGAGCCACATGTGATAGTTGGGCGAGGATTTGATCTGCTGCTCGTCCAGCAGACTCCGCAGGGCAGCTTCCTGTTCCGCCGAGCGTTGCAATACGAGCAGCATCCGTTCCATGGGCAGGCTATCAGGCGCGGCGCCCTGGTCGTATTCGGGGCGCGCCAGCGGATGGGTATTCCCTTGCAGCGTGAGGAGGTTCGTCGCGTCAACAGGTTGGGTGACCCGCGCGGAGACCTTAGCAGTTTGGGCAGAGGTTGTTAGAGAGGAGAAAAAGACAAAAGCGACTAGAAGCGTTCGCATGGAAAGCGAGCGTAGGTGTTTCATGCTGCCTCCGATGACGAAGCCGGTTAGGATCACCGTGGGTCGCCCGTGCGACGCAATGTCGTGCAGACGAGGACCTCATCGGAAGTTTCCATTTGAGGACTTCCTGTAACGAACAGTACACCTGGCCACCTCGATTTGCAATGATTCGTGCGTACAACCCAGGGCCGCGTCAAAGTCCACGAAAGGTAACATCGCAAAGCGGCTCTGCCGCCTGCCGTGCGGAAAGCCTCTGGCTTTCCGGCGCAGCCCGCCTCCTTTTACCCCTCCGCTCGGCTGGAAGGCTGAGCCTTCCAGCCGAGCCGCGGAGGTTAGTCAGGGCAGAGGCCCTCGGAAAGGCGAAGCCTTTCCGCACAGCGGGCGGCAGAGCCGCTTTTTCCGCCCCCCCTGACGCGACCCTGGCGGACAGCCAGGGCCGAGAAATCCTGATTAGAGAACGGACTTACCCAACGACGCGCGGGGGAGGAGTCGAGAAAGGCAAAACTCAAAAAGGGGACCCTGCTAATCGGATAAGGACGGGGACATTTCTAATTGGCCTTGACACAAAGCTTCTGCTCTTCTTGACCATTTTCCTGCGCATGATAAAATGAGTGGCTTTTGCAAATAGACTTTAGGCTCTCCTTAAGGAAGTTCTCCCGAAGAAATACCATTGGAGAATCCGGTCCCATCCTCGCTGAGGGTGAACAGTAAAGGAGATTCAATCGGAGGCAATTTGATGTACCTTCCCTCATTCCTGAGTATCAGTCTGCTTTCATTGATCGTGGCGTTTTTCTTCGTCCGGCAGGTGCTGGGCCGAGACACGGGCACTGCCGAGATGCAGGTCATCTCGAGTCGAATCAAGAAAGGGGCCGAGGGCTTCCTCCGGCTCATGCGCGCTTGGCTCGCAAATGCCTGGTCCCAACGCCGCCGAATGGCCAAAACATTCGCGGCCAGCGTTGCCGTGACATTGCTGGGGGCTGCCGGAGCTTTTGCACGCCCTCCCGAGGCAGCTCCCAGCGGCGAAGCCAATCTGAAGCTCCCGGACCTTCACTCGGTCCAGTTCCTCGGCATCACCGGCCATAGGTTGCTGGCTATCGGCATGCTGTTTTGCATCTTCGGACTGCTCTTTGGCCTGGTCACCTACAGTCGCTTGAAGAACCTGCCCGTCCACCACGCCATGGCAGAGATGTCCGAGTTGATCTGGGAAACTTGCAAGACCTACATCATCCAGCAAGGCAAGTTCCTGCTGCTGCTCTGGTCCTTCATCGCCGTCATCATTCTGCTGTACTTCGGCGTGCTGCTGAAGTATGAAGCCCTACGCGTGGTCGTCATTCTGGCGTTCAGCGTGGTCGGGATTTGCGGCAGCTACGGGGTCGCATGGTACGGCATGCGCGTCAACACCTTCGCCAATTCCCGCACGGCGTTTGCCAGCCTTCGGGGCAAGCCGTACCCTGCCTATCAGATCCCTCTCATGTCCGGAATGAGCGTGGGCATGATGCTGATCTCGGTCGAACTCCTGATGATGCTCATCATCCTGCTCTACATTCCGGGAGAATATGCGGGACCGTGCTTCATCGGCTTCGCCATCGGCGAGTCACTGGGCGCGGCCGCGTTGCGCATCGCCGGAGGCATCTTCACCAAGATTGCCGACATCGGCTCCGACCTGATGAAAATCATCTTTAAGATCAAGGAAGACGACGCGCGCAACCCCGGCGTGATCGCCGACTGCACGGGCGACAACGCAGGCGATTCGGTGGGACCGACCGCCGACGGCTTTGAGACTTACGGCGTAACCGGCGTGGCGCTCATCACCTTCATCCTGCTGGGCGTCAAGGACCCGGTCATCCAGGTGCAGTTGCTGGTGTGGATCTTCGTGATCCGCGTCATCATGCTGGTGGCTGCCGCCTTGGCCTATTTCATTAACAACCTCATCGCCAAGGCCCGGTACGGGAATGTGGACAAGTTTAACTTCGAGGCGCCACTGACCTCGCTCGTCTGGATTACCTCCCTGGTTTCGATCGGGATGACCTACGCGGCCTCGAGGTTGATCATTCCCAGCTTGGGCGGTGATACCACGATATGGTGGAAGCTGTCGACGATCATCTCCTGCGGCACGCTGGCCGGCGCCCTCATCCCGGAGTTGGTGAAAGTGTTCACTTCCACCGAGTCGAGGCACGTCAAAGAGGTGGTGGCCTCGGCGAGGGAAGGCGGCGCGTCCCTGGACATTCTCTCGGGGTTTGTGGCCGGTAACTACGCCGCTTACTACTTGGGGCTGACGATCATGGTGCTGATGGCTATCGGTTCCTGGATTAGCCTCCATGGGCTGGGAAACTTCATGCTCGCGGCGCCGGTATTTGCCTTTGGTCTTGTGGCCTTTGGCTTTCTGGGCATGGGCCCGGTGACCATCGCAGTGGATTCCTACGGCCCGGTGACCGACAACGCCCAGTCAATCTATGAACTGTCCCTCATCGAGCAAGACCCGACCGTCGTACAGGAAATGAAGAGGGATTACAATGTGGACGTGAACTTCGAGCACGCTAAGGACATGCTGGAAGCCGCCGACGGCGCGGGCAACACGTTCAAGGCCACGGCCAAACCGGTGCTGATTGGCACCGCGGTGGTCGGAGCCACGACCATGATCTTCTCGATTATCATGGCGCTCACGGGGGGCCTCACGACGAACGTGGAAAAGCTGTCGTTGTTGCATGCCCCGTTTTTCCTGGGCATGGTCACCGGTGGGGCCATTATTTACTGGTTCACCGGGGCTTCGACCCAGGCGGTGACTACCGGAGCGTACCGTGCGGTGGAGTTCATCGAAGCGCATATCAAGCTGGAGAGCGCGGAAAGGGCGTCGGTCACCGACAGCAAGAAGGTGGTTGCCATCTGCACGCAGTACGCCCAGAAAGGCATGTTGAACATCTTCATCGCGGTGTTCTTCGCTACCCTGTCCTTCGCTTTCGTCGACCCGTTCTTCTTCATCGGCTACCTGATCTCGATAGCTATTTTCGGCCTCTATCAGGCCATTTTCATGGCCGATGCAGGCGCAGCGTGGGATAACGCCAAGAAGATCGTCGAAGTCGAACTGAAGCTGAAAGGCACCCCACTCCATGACGCAACCGTCGTCGGTGACACGGTGGGTGACCCGTTCAAAGACACTTCCTCGGTGGCATTGAACCCGATCATCAAGTTCACCACGCTCTTCGGGTTGCTGGCCGTCGAGCTCGCGGTCAAGCTGACCGCGACCAGCGGCGGCGGCCTGACGCACTCGTTGGCCGCGGTATTTTTCCTCGTATCGTATTTCTTCGTATACCAGTCGTTCTACGGCATGAGGATTCGCGGGGGCGCGGCCGCCGACGTCACCTCAGACGTCACAACAAAGCCTTGAAGGGAATAGGGAATAGGAAACCGGGAACAGGACATCGGGAATAGGAGATTGGGAAGAGGGAACTGGAAACAGGATCCCGCAACCTCTTTCCTATGCCCTATTCCCTGTTCCCTATTCCCTATTCCCTATTCCCTATTTCCTAAAACCCCCGCGCGGTCCCCTTAATCTTTCTTGCCAGCTTTTCTATCTTGTCCGCCTTGTCGACTATGTCCAGTGAAAGGATATTCTCGTTGGACTTGTTGAGCTCTTCCTGCAGGGCCTTTGCAAGGTCAGTAAGCTCGCCCGCATCGCGCTTCATCTTTTCGAAATTGGCCTTCAAGAGGTCACGCCTCTGCTTTTCCGGGAGCGGCGACTGTGAGGATTCCTCGTTGGATTGCGCACGGGGGGAGCGTTGAGGTGCATCTGGATTATCGACTTGAGTTGTCGCCTCGGGATGCGAGGGGGCCGCAGTTGCAGAAATGATACGAGGAACGCCCAGCATCTGCCCAGCAAGGGTCACAAAAAGCCAGAGCAGGATTGCGGTCCGATAGAAAGATGATTTGCAGAAGAGAAGTGCCATGCCCATATCCTTTCCATTATGTACGGCAGCAGGGCTGGCAATGCGCCTCGCCCCTACCCGTCCTCGTTGATTGTAATCGCTTGCAATGAGGGGTGAAGATCACGATCAGAGATCGCCCAGAGCTTTTTCCACGTCATCCAACGCTGATTTCGACATCTCGCAGGCCAAAGGGTCGGTCGCAAGCCGGGCGTAAACATGCTCCCCGATTTTCGAAATCTCCAGCGTCTCACTCTGGTTCTTTTCGCCGAACTGCACCTTGAACCTATACGCGGGTTTGGTCAGCCCGAATGCTGCAAGGTCAGACCCTTTGGGAAACGTAGACGCCCGAAGGTCGCGGAGGCGGGTGAGCAAGGTATCCATCTTGGCCGCAGGAGTCATCTTTGACCCTCCTCCCGTCTGCTTCCACTGATTGTCTTTTTGCAGGTCGAAGGCGCTGTGGCCCTTGGGAGAGTCGATTTCCACCCGCTTCACGTCGAAGTTCGAATACGAGAACAAATCCTTGGCGCGCAGCTCGGCGGGGTCTTTCTGGAATTCGGTCAGGAAGGTCGAATTGAGCGTGAAGACAGGCAGCAGCGCGGAGTTCACGGCAAAGTGACGCTCCCCCTCCGTGTCCTTCTTGCCCAGCACCAGCGTCTCGGTGCTGCCGGGACCCGTCAACTGAAGCCGCAATTCCGGCGAGCCCAATCCATAAGCAACTTGATTCTTCTTTTCCTCCGCGGCGATGGATTGCATGGTGAGGCCGCGCAACTGGCTGATCAGCCCATCCACGACAAAGCGGTCGGCGCGCACTGGGGGCGGCAAAACGAGATCCCAGATCCCTTCAGGATTCTTCTCCAACGTCCACTTCTTCCCCTTTGAATCCGCTTCAATCTTCCGAAGTTGGTCGGCCTCCAGCGTCAAGGCGCGCCGGTCGCGGAGGTCGAAGAGGGTCTTCTCAAGGTTTGACTTCAAGTAGCTTGCCAGAGTGACAACGCGCGGATTGCCTGCCACCTGCGCGTAGACCCCGCCGCTCGTCGGCGTGTCATCGCCAAGTAGAAGGGTGAACTTGGGCGGTTTAGAGTCGGTCGAGACTTCCAGGGAAAAGGCGGGAGGATTAAGCCCGAATTCTTTCAGGTCTGAAGGGTGCGCATCGACGACTTCGTCCACCGTGGCGGTAGTAAAGTTGTTGAGAACCGTGGAAAGCGTGCCCTGGTCGGCCGCAAGCTTCCTGGGTTCAGCAATCGCCCAAATACCTCCCTGGTGCTGGCAGGTCACGGCTTCACCGTCGCGGGGACGAAAGGTGATGGAGGTTATGTGCTTGCTGTCCAGGGCGAAGATTTTCTCTTCTTTCGGGGCTTCAACTTTAGATGTTTCGCGGCTGGCGCGCTTGTCCACATAGTAAGAGATTCCCCAGAGCCCGGCAAGGACTGCCAGTGCGATCAGCGTGGTTAAGTATTTCTTTCTCATCGGCGTTCCCACCAAACCAGAGTGCCGGCCAAGATGATCAGGAGGGGCAGTCCGATCACGCCCAGCCAAAGGACCTTGCTCATCTGCGCTGCGGTCATCGTCAGGTGCTGGGACTCCGGAGGCTTTGGCCGAACGGAAATCAGGTCCACGTCCGCCGAAAGCCAGTTAACCATGTTCATGAACAGGTCGCGGTTGGCCTGGAATCCCAGAAAGGCATTGGCGGGAAGAATGGAAGTGCCCAGGGCGATAAAGCGGCCCTCCGCCTTCTTCTCGCCCTCCCCGCTCAGCGTGCCTGAAACTGCCACCGTCAGCGGACCCTTGATATCCTTCCCCGCCCGGAATGAAACCTGGTGCATATTGGGATTGAAATCAGCCACCCCAAAGCTTGCATCCGAAGTCTCACAGAAGGAATCTGTGGTCACACCTGCTTTGAGTTCCTTCCCCACCGAGAACGACCGGGTGAAAGGAAACAGCGAGGCCTCGCGGGCAATGGGCTGCACTATAGGGCTGGAGCCATACTTGAGGATGAGCGGCATGGTGGGCTCCGTTCCGAAAAGCTGCGCGACTGGATTCTGATCGATAACAAGGTCGTTGCGAACCGTCACATTCCACCCGGCCAAAAGCTTCGAAAGTTCCGGCAAGTCCACGCCCGGGTCGAGCATGAACATGGCCCTGCCCCCTCCCGTCACGTACTTGCCGATGGTATCGACCTCCTGCGGGAGATAGTCGGTCTTAGGCCCGGCGACAATCACCATCGAGCAATCCGGGGGAATTTCCATCTTCTGCAGCAGGGTCACTGATTTAGTCTGGTAATTCTCGTTCTCGAATTCCTTTTTGACCTTGGAGTAGCCGATACGCTCCGAGTTCTCCAAGTCTCGCTCCCCGTGGCCCGCGAGGAAGCATGCGGTGCGCTGTCCTTTGAACAGGCGAATCAAAGCGTTGCTGAGGGCTTCCTCCGTGTCGCTCTGGGCCTCGAAGTGGCGGTCACCCGCAGCCACCACAATCGTCCCATAGGTGCGCACCCCGTATTGCCTGGCGAGCGCGGGCTGCCGGTCAACGTCCACGTACTTTACGTTAAGGCGCCGCGAAGCCGAGGTGAACATGTTCAGCAGGTCACGCCGTTCCCCGAAACTGCGTTCCCGGTCGAACACGTAAACGGTCACATCCTGGTTCAGGCCCTTCAGCAGCTTCACAGTCTGAGGCGCCAAGCTGTATTTCTTGTTCGGCGTTAGGTCCCAACTATGATCGTGACGGCTCACAAACCAGTTGGCTAAAGTAAGGATGGCGATGACAATCAGCGTGTAGACAGCGAAATTCGCGCCTTCCAAGACTTGGCGTCCGCCGCGTCCCTTGAGTTGATCTTTGAAAGCCATGGTTACGGCCTCCCTTTCAGGGCTTCGAGCGAGCGTGCCGTCATGAAGATTCCGAAAGTCACAACGGAGAGGTAATAGACCAGATCGCCCAGGTTGATAACGCCCTTCGAAAAATTGTCAAAATGCGTGGTCAGCGCCAGGTAAGCCATCACCCGGCCAACCGGGCCGCTCGAGTATGCCGTGACCCAGTCAAGCAGAAAGAGCAGAAGGAAAACGGCCAGCCCCACGGCGCCGGCAATAATCTGATTCTTCGTGAAGGTCGAGAACCACATGCCTAGAGCCAGCAAGGCCGCGCCGTAAAGTAGAAACCCCAGAGCGCCTGCCAATAGCGGCTTGGCATTGGGGTTGCCATAAATGAACAGAACCGCGAAATAAATAAAAGTGATCACTTCCAGCACGGCGAAGAGGGCCAGCGCCCCCAGGAATTTCCCCAGGATGATCTCCATGTCGGTGAGGGGAGAAGTAAGCAGCAATTCGATAGTGCCGGACCGCTTTTCCTCCGCAAAGAGCCGCATGGTAATGAGCGGGATCAGGAAAAGCAACACCACCGTCATGACGCCGGCCAGGATGGGGCGAATGATGTTCTCATTCAGGCTCAACGGCGGCGCCCCCATGCCCCCCATGGCCTCCATTTGGAACGTCCGAGCCATGAAGAACGCCGTTGAACTGTAGAAAACATAGCCGCAGATCAGGGCATAGACGGTCATGACCAGGTACGCAATCGGCGAGTGGAAGTAAGCTCGAAGTTCCTTGCCTGCAACAGCCAACACATTGCGCATATCCAGTTATCCTTTTCTGATTTCTGCTTTCTGATTTCTAATTTTCTTCACTCAAGTCCTTGGTTGTAAGCTTCAAGAAGATATCCTCCAAGCTCAGGCCGCTGGTCCTGAGTTCATAAAGCTTCCATTGGGATTCCACCACGGCGCGTGCCAACTCGGCGCGCACGTCCTTGCCTTTCTCCGCGTGCACTTCGTAAGTTACCCGTCCGTCGGAGGTGTCGTGCGGCTCCACCAGGTTCACGCCTTCGACCCGCTGCAGCTTGTCCTTGACATCTGCCGCCGGACCCTCGACGGCCAGCAGGATGGTCTCAAATCCCTGCAGGCGGCGAGTGAGCTCGTCCGGAGTTCCCACCGCCACGATCTTGCCGGCATTGATCACCACCACGCGCTGGCACGTCTTGGCGGCCTCGGGAAGAATATGTGTGCTGAGGATGACGGTATGGCGACCCGCCAAGCCCTTGATAAGCTGGCGCGTTTCAATGATTTGCTTGGGATCGAGGCCCGCCGTCGGCTCGTCGAGAACCAGAACCTCGGGGTTGTGGATCAGCGCCTGGGCCAAACCGACGCGCTGCCGGTAGCCTTTCGATAGTTTGCCGATCTGGCGGTTCATCACGTCGGTGACTGCGCACTTCTCCGAGACTTCCTCCAGGCGGGACTTTAGCTCGCGACGCGGTATGCCTTTAATCCGCCCCACGAAGGCAAGATACTCGGTCACGGTCATGTCCGGGTAGACGGGAGGTGATTCCGGCAGATAGCCCGTGCGGCGCTTGGCCTCCAGAGGCTCTTCCACCACATCGTATCCAGCCACGCGCACCCGGCCCTCGCTGGGCGGAAGATAGCCCGTAATGACACGCATGGTCGTCGTCTTTCCCGCTCCATTGGGGCCCAGAAAGCCGAGAATTTCACCCTTTTGGACCTCGAAAGTTACGTCAGAAACGGCCAGAGTCGGCCCGTAGCGCTTCGTCAGGTTTTCAACTTCGATCATAGGAGATCCTTCCTCGCAGGGCCCAACCCGCCCGCAATCCCACACCAAGTAATTGCCTTACCACAGTTGACCCTCATGACGCATGGGCTCCCGCAGTTGCCTCTGCCCCCGGAATATTGCTGTGGCCCGTGCCGTCGCCGAACCGCGACTTGCCACCCCGCTCCGGCCCGTCTCCAGGCACAAGCAGAAGGCTTTAAATATATAACGAATATCAAAAAGTGTACAAGGTTGCAGAAGTGCAGGATTCAGGATTCGGGATTCAGGGAAGTGCGCTTCCGGTCTTTCCTGAAACCTGACTTCTCATTTTCACACAAACTCAGGGAAGGTTGTTTTGTACTCCCACTCTCCAGGTGATGCGTTACCATTTTGGAACGGAGGTAAGAATCCAAGAAACGGAGGTTGGCATGCTTTTCAAAGATCGAGTGGCGCTCGTTACCGGCGCATCAAGCGGCATTGGCCGCGCCACGGCAGAAGCCATGGCGCGGCAGGGCGCGCGAGTCGGAGCTAACTATTGCAAGAACCAAGTCGGGGCGGAACAGGCGGCAGAAACCATTCGTAGAGGAGGGAGCGAGGTCCTGGTCATCCGCGCGGACGTCACCCGCAACGCCGATGTCCTCGCCATGGTGGAAGCGGTGCGCAAAGAGTGGGGACGAATCGATATCCTGGTGAATAACGCCGGAGATTTGCTAGCGCGGCATACGCTTGCCGACATGAGCGAAGAATACTGGGACCAGATCATGGCGCTCAACCTGAAGAGCGCGTTCCTGTGCGTCAGAGCCGTGTGGGAGGGGATGGCGGCAAGGAAGGCCGGATGCATCATCAACGTCAGCTCCATCGCCGCGAGGAATGGTGGGGGTCCGGGCGCCGCCGCCTATGCCGCGGCCAAAGGGGCACTCCTGACCTACACCAAAAGCCTCGCCAAGGAACTTGCGCCACACGGCATCCGCGTGAACGGCATCGCGCCGGGCGTGATCGCCACGCCCTATCATGAGCGTCACAGCCCTGGTGAAGTCTTTCAGAGATTCATCGCCTCAATTCCCTTAGGTCGCGCGGGTACGGCAGAGGAAATCGCGGACGTCATCGTGTTTCTAGCCTCACCCGCCGCCCGTTACATCATCGGCGAAACCATCGAGGTCAACGGCGGAATGCTGATGGACTGAGAAGAGCAGTTGAAAGTCAATAGTCGACAGTCAAAAGCGCAGGACCCGGAGAGCGGGACGCACTCAGAAGCTAGGAGTCAGCAAAAAAACCGGCATCGGATGTGAGGTTTGCTCTTCCCCAGCCCCTAGCCCTCAGCCCCTAGCCCCTAGCGGTTGAGGAACTCTTGGATGTCGGCAAGCACCTTTTGAAACATTTTCGCCGTGAGGCGTCCGGTTTGCGTATTCTGCTGGCTGGGATGGTAGGAACAGAAGAGTCGCGGCAAGCCGCTGGGCAACGAAAAACTTGCGCCGTGGGCGAATTTGAGTGACGAGCGGCGCGGAAAATCCTCGCGCTGCGACGCCACCACCCGCACATAAGTCTCAAATGCGATCCTACCCAGCACGAGGACAGCGCGAACTCGAGTCAGCAGCCGCAGTTCCGCTTCGAGGTAGGGCTGGCAATTCCGCGCCTCGGAGGGCAGCGGCTTGTTTTTTGGAGGCGCACACCGTAGCGAAGCCGTGATGTAGCAGTTCCGGAGCCCCAGACCGTCATCCCTGGAAACGGAAGTGGGCTGGTTCGCGAAGCCGGCCTCGTAAAGGCTGCGGTAGAGAAAGTCCCCCGAGCGGTCGCCAGTAAACATCCTCCCCGTGCGGTTGCCGCCGTGAGCGGCCGGCGCAAGGCCCAGGATAAGCAGCTCGGCGTTGGGATCGCCGAAGCTCGGATTCGGCTTTCCCCAGTATTCCCAATCCCGGTACATCCGTCGCTTTTCTTTCGCCACTTTGCGGCGATAGCGCACAAGCCGGGGACATCGTTTGCAAGCGATGATCTGTTTTTGGAGCTTTTCAAGTTGGCGCGTAGAATCCGTCACATTCGCACCTCGTATGATTCCTCGAGCACTCATTATGCCATGCTTGCTATTCCACTGACCAACGTCCCCGGCGCGCGAATCCCTTTGCTGCGCACAACATCTAATGTCTTCTGAGCTGGTCTCCTTCAGCAACCTGCTAAAGGGACCAAGGAGAGGAAAATGGGAAACATTATGCATGTGCAGCAGGGCGACTGGCAGAATGTGGAATCGAGCACCAAGCCCGTCCTGGTAGATTTCTGGGCGGAATGGTGTGCGCCCTGCCGCCTGCTGGGGCCGACGTTCGAGAGACTCGCTGCGGCTTATGGTGACGAAATCAGTTTCGCAAAGGTCAATGTTGACGAACTGCCTGAGGTGGCCGGCCAGTATGGTATCCGTTCCATCCCAACTCTGTTGCTGCTGCACGAGGGGAAAGTCATCGAAGAGCTTGTGGGCGCTCGACCCTACCACGACTTGGCGCGCGTATTGGACCGGTACGTGATTGGCACTGAGAAGTGGCAGCCACGCCTGGTTCGCTTGGTCAATTAACCGTAGGTCCGCGAACAGGGGAAGCCCACGCTTCGACGGGATTTCCATTTGTCCCACTCTTCTCATTTTTTGGAGTGTTCCGCGCCCACAACATCAAACTCACCTGTGTTTTCAACTGGTTAGAAGAAATCTGGGAACATACTAAAAAGCGTATGACTGTGGCGTTTTGACACACTCGGCGGCTCGCCCGCCTGATAGTACGCTATGGATATAGCCTATCAAAGGCCCCTCTCCTGCCACCGCGCGCCGCTTTCCACCCCTTCCCGCTGCCAGCGCCTGGCAGCGAAACCCTCTGCCGGCCGTGGGAAAGCGCAGGCGAACCTGGAACGGACGAAAGGCGGTCGGCGCGGGACTACCAAATGACGCGGTGCTTCTCATCGTTACCAAACATGACAATCGAAGCGGCGGAAGTTTGTTGGGTTGCGCCCGGCTTTGTGTCAACCGTACCTGTGCTTACGCCAAGGCTTGGCGTTCGGCCCCAACGGGGGAGGCGAAGGGTTAACAAAGTCACTGAAGTCCCATCATTTCACACCATGAGCCAGTGGGAATGACAATCGGTTCATCTCTACGCGAGCCTGTCCACTCGCAGACCCGTGCACCTGCGAGAAGTATTCCAGTGCCCCTCTCCGGTCACCTTGCGCCTCAGCGACATACCCCAATACGAGGTTCTTCTCGTTGTCCGACGGCATTTGATGAATCACCAGTTCCCGCGGCAGGCCGGGGCTGCGGAACTTTTCGAGGAACTGGAAATTCGCCGTCGCCGTGTCATACGGGACAGTAATACCCTTGGGGGCTTGGTACTCAAGGTAAGGTTCATAGTCAGTCGAGGCGAAGTCCGGGCGAAGACCGGCCAGCTTCGGCAGCAATGAGACCGCTTGCTGGAAAGAGCGATCGAAAAGGACGGCTTCACCCAGCAGCGACCAGGCACTGGGCAGCCCGATGGAATTAAGCTCTTGGCGGACGCCCGCATCTTGGTCGAATCCGGCGATTCGGCGATAATCGCACTCCAGTGGAGAGGAAGAAGCGATCAGCATGCCGTGATCTTGTCCGGAGCGGCAAAAGAAAGCGACATGGGAGAACACCTGAGCAGCGGTGTTGAGAATCACGAGGAGATCCTGAGAGCGCAGGTGATGAAGCGCCACCCACTGTTGCAGGACGCCGGCCGTCCCCAGGTGAGATCGGCAGAGCTCATAGAACTCTTTGTTGTAAAGATCGGACTCTCCACTGATCCAAAGGGCGGTAACCTCGATGGTGATCATGTCATACTGCTGGCGTGAGAGAAGAAGGAAATTGCGGCCGTCCGTAATCGAGAGGGCGACCCGGGGATCGCGGTCGAATACGCCGCCATTGACGTCACCAAACCACTCCCGTGCCGCCTCTACAACTTGTGGGGCGATTTCCACAACGTCAATGCGGCTGAAGGGAAAACGCGCCACGGCATGTAGCGTACCGCCGGTTCCCAGGCCGATGACCAAAGCCCGCTCGAATTGCCGGGTGAAGAGAGCTGGAATCAGCGCAAAGCGCGTCTGCGACTGTACCCCTTCCCAGTTATCGCCTTGAAATTTTCCGTTCGAGAGCAGAGTGCGGATGTTTCCTGCCTGCACCACAGACGTAAGCCCTCCCTGAACGTCCTCCTTGAGAAACAGCACCTGCTCTCCGGGCCAACCGGCATTGAAATAAGCGTACGTCCCCGTTACGTGCTTCATGTCCCAACTCGAGGGCGCAAACATGAAAAGCCCTACGGCAGCCGCAGCGCCGAGGGTAAGGGCCCACTTGCGGGCTGGACTGATGCGCAACAGCCCGAGCGCAAAACCGAGGCCGAGCAGAACGTTCACTGCCGCACAACTCCGCAGGGTGGCGTTTGAGCCCAAGCGTGGGATGAGAAGGAAGCCCGTGAGGAGAGAGCCCAAAATGGTGCCGAAAGTGTTCGCGGCGTAAATGCTGCCCACTTTCGTGCCGACCTGCCTCGATGAATCACTATACAGATTGAGCAAGAGCGGAAAGGTCAGGCCAAGCAGGAGCGCGGGAACGATCAGCATGGCAAACGTGCAGAGGAAGCGCAGCAGCTCTCCCGCCACAAACCAGGTGGTATTGTTCTTCTGGACAAGGGGCGCGATGCCCACGAAAACAATAGCGAAGAGCAACGCTTCCATGTGTGGCTCATAGGCGCGATACCATGGCAGAACCGTCCCATGAGCCCCCTGACGGTTCTTCCACCAATAGACGTACGTGATCCTCCCGATCAAAAGTACCGCGAGCACCCGCAGGTCCCAGTTCCAGGCGCCAGAGACCCCCTGACCGAAAAACCACGGGATGGGGGTCCAAAGCGGCAAGGTAATAAAAACTACGGCGCCCAGCAGGGCTTGCGAGAGCGCCAGGCTTGCCGGCCAGAGCGCCGGTTGCCGCAGCCTCCGCTCCACAATACGCGCCCCCCACCCCAATCCGCAAAGAACTGCAAATAGCATGATGCCGAAGGCGTACACGGTATTTCCAATGAGGAAGCTGAGGGCGTGGGTCCAGACGACCTCGTATGCCAGAGCAACAGCACCGGTCAGAAACGATCCGGCCAGTAGTAGGCGCGAGTGACCGGTCATGAAGCTCGCCGTCGCACTCGACGCAGGTGGAGGCAGGGCGTCGGGTGGGGCCAGAGGCGAGCTTCGAGAGAACCCCGCCATTACACAGAGAAAAATGGAGAGGTTAGCGGCACAGGCAACGGCGATCGTTCCCCATATGCCAAACGAGGGCATGAGAAAGTAGGTCGACAGAAGGACTCCGGTGGCCCCTCCTAGTGTGTTAAAGGCATAGAGCCGGTCCAGCTCGGACCTGAAATCGCGGCCCGCCGAGCCCAAGTAGCGCGCCACCACGGGGAGCGTCCCCCCCATCAGGATGGTCGGAATCAGAATAGGGACCGCCGCGAGCGCAAACCGGATGGCCGTGAGGCCTCCGGTTCCCAACTGAAGACGATGACATATGGAGACGTAAGCTTGGGTGACGAGGCCGAATGATGTTGGGATGAGCAAACAGACGACGCCCACGAGCAATTCGAGCACGCCGTATACTCGCAGCGAGGCGGGACGGCGGTCGATCCACCGGCCGAACACAACCGCGCCGAGAGCCAGTCCCCCCAGAAATGTTGCCAGGACGGTGCTCACCGCGTAGGCGGTGTTGCCAAAGGTGTAGGTAAGTAGTCGGACGAAGACGGTCTCGAAAATCAGGCTGGACACTCCCGAGAGAAAAAAGAGTGCGGTCAGGAGACGTACGATTTCATCGCGGGAGATGGCTCTGCGATCGGCGCTCCGCCCTGCCCCCATAAACACGGGGAAGGACAATAGGACCGCCCAAATTCCCCCATGGCGAGCCTTTTCCGGGGTGGCCGCCCCAGCCGCATGATCGTCTGACGAATGATGGTTCATGACAGTTTCAACCTGCAAGGGCGCTCTATGCTAACGCCTGCCTCGCCTGCGCCCCTCCGCGCTGGTGGCGCTTGATGCCCGGCAGCGAGAGAGTGCCGCCATGAGTTGTTTGGCGTTCAGAGGGGGCCGGGATCTTCTCGAAGCATAGGGTGAGCCCTGCCATGGATGGAAGCACACCTTTCCTAATCGGAATCTCCATTTTGGCTTTCTAACCGACTGGTAATATACGACCGAGTCCCTCCGCGTGCAATGCTCCAACCCAGTTTTCAGTGCTCGGTGCTGCGCCATTAGGAGGCGCAAGAACCTAGCGCAGGATTTGAGGCGAGATGCAGTTGTTTAAGGGAAAACGATGGTCGATTGGTCCCGCGGACAGGGTATGAGCTTACCCGTTGCTCGAGGGAACGCAGGTGGCTGAAGGGGTTGAATTCTCGTTTTCATTGGGCGCACTCCTGTGCCAGCCTCGGCTTGCGCCCAAAGGTTGCGAGAGGCCCCGGCGAGAACCGGGGCCTTTCGTTTTTCTGGCGGACCTACAGGAGCCACTAAACGTACGAATTGAGGAGAGCCCCAACCGAACTGAAAGCATTGTTGATGGCTTTTGCCAAGGTACTCATTCCCGCGGTGGCAGCGAGAGCAACCAGGGCGATGATCAAAACATACTCCACCATGCCTTGGCCTTCCTCCTCTTGGTGCAACCGGGCGAGGATACTAACAACTGAGTTGGTCATTGTAAACTCCTTTTGTCTCTCATCTCGACGAGAAGAAGATATTGTCGTAAGGAACTTTATCTGCAAGTTAGGACCGAAGCAATGACACCCCAGTAGTAGTACTTCGGTACTCTTGAAAGGCGCAGCGATGTCCCCTACATGGTCCGTGATTCCGACTTCTGTGACTTTCTGCTGTATCAACCCGTTGGTTAACAAGGTAGCAACACACTTTTGGGTGTGGCGCTCGCCTTGATGGCCCGCAGAGCTACAGAATTGGCTTAGGATGCAAGCTCAGGGCGGCGGCTGGCCTGGCCGCAGGGGGCGGGATAGTGGTGCGCGAAGTTCTTGATGTCATTTGGACAACGAGCGGTATGAGGCCATGCCCAGCACGGCACCCGCGAACAAACCGGGGACTACAGCCACGGCTGGCTCTTTGGCAGCAGCGGCTACGCCAAAGAAAACCAGCAACCCTGATGCAATCGCAACCACCACACCATAAACCATGGCCATTCTCATCCGTCTCTTCTCTTCTTGCTCTCTCTTCAGGTTCCATTCGTATGCTTCTGAATAGCGCCGCCTGGCTGTTTCAGGATCGTCCGGTGAAGTCATGGTCGCCTCCTTTATCCCGCCGTAGCTTACGGGAGGCACAGGCTACTGTGGCTCAACCGTGTTCGCTCCGTGTCGCCTCCGCCGCCGTGTGGTCCGCGGATTTGTTCGTTTCGGCAGACGAAAGGCAATGCGCAGCGGCACGGGCTTATGGCCTTCAGGTGGAGGAATTGCCTTTCGGTTAAGCGAAGCCGTCATGGAAAACAGAAAGCGGGCGGGCCGCGCACTCCCCTACCTTTTCGGTTCCCACTTCACAAAAAATTCCTTGATGCTTTCGTAGCTCATGTGGCGGGCGTCGGAGAACTGGCCCTGGTCCATGGCGTAGAGGAGATTGCCGCCGGGATCAAGCACCGCCAGGGCAGGAATTCCGTGCTTGAGGGGCACGTGATACTTCTCGCCGATGTCCCGGTTCTTGTCGAACCGGCCCACATCAACTTTCACGACCTCGTAATTGGTCGCGATCAGAGCGGCCAATTCCTCCTTGTGCATCTGCGTATCCAAGGCGCGGCAATCCCCACACCAATTGGCGCCAAAAACCAGGACGACGTTCTTGTTGGCTTTCGAGGCTTCAGCGATCGCTGTGGTGATCTGCCGATGTGAGTCCGCCTTCTCATCATAAGGCGGCTGGTCAGCGGCGATGGTCGCGCCGGCCAGGAGGACAAGCGGCAGGAATCTCAGAAAATCCTTAGGGCGAAGCATGGTCTCTCCTTCAAGTTCCATGATACGTCAAATCGGGACCTCCAGTCTCCCTGTTTGTGAGCTGGCCGGGGTCTCGCCCCTACATAAGACCCCAGGGTTGTGATAGCATCGCAAGGTCGTGGGGGCTGCTTAGATTCGGCGCCCTGGAGTGAAGACCTTGAACGAACCTTACGCCCGCCAACCCGCTTCCAGGTTTCGTTTTGAGGAGATCCTCTATGAAAAGAAAGACGGAGTGGCTCGTGTCACGCTGAACCGCCCGGAGGTTTACAACGCCTTTTCGGCGCAAACCCTGCGGGAGCTGGTCGAAGCCTTTCGCGACGCCTCCTGGGATGATTCCGTGGCGGTCGTGGTCTTGACCGGGGCCGGCGACAAGGCCTTCTGTTCGGGCAGCGACGCCAAGGAATTCGCGCAGCAATTTCTGCGCCGCCCGCGAAATTTCTGGAAATATCAAGGCTTGCTTCTGGAGGCCCTGGAGCTTTTCCGCCACGTCGGCAAGCCCACCGTGGCCCGCCTGAACGGCGTGGTGGCAGGCGCGGGCAACGACTGGAATCTGGCCGCCGACCTCGCCATCGCGGCCGACCACGTGCGTTTTATCCAGGTCGGCATGCGAGTGGGTCTGGTGGAAGCGTGGGGGACAACTCAGTGGCTTCCCTTGGTGGTAGGCGAGCGGCGGGCGCGCGAAATGCTCCTCAAAGGCGAGGAGATCACTGCCGAGCAGGCCCTGAGTTGGGGCCTGGTGAACGAGGTGGTCCCCTACAAGCAACTGGACCGCGCCGTGAATGCGCTGGCGGCCAGGCTGGTCCAGAACCTGCCCGAGTGCGCGCGCTACGCTCGCCAACAACTGGGCTTCTGGAAGGACCTGGCGTGGGCCATGACGGCCGGGCATGCGCGCGATTGGTTGACGGTCCACTCCACCGCGTGGGAGCCTTACGAGGGCGTGCAGGCTTTTATCGACAAGCGGCCGACGGATTATAAATCTATCCGCAGTCGCGCCGCCGCCGGGGGGTCCAGCGAATCCCTCTGGGGCGCGCCCACAAAAAAGTGCGAGAACTGTGGCGCCAAAGGAATACCGGATGGGTTTGATTACTGCGGGAAGTGTGGCAGTAAGTTGCAATAACCTCGGTACGACAGCCTGCGACGCGGCAGGAACAATTAGCCTGCCGGCCGGCTGACCCGGATTCCCAAATTGAGGGGCACTGTTCCGTTCCACTCCGTCAGGTTGAAGTCGCTTGGAGCAAACCTGCGCAGGATAGAACCGTGCGCTTGACAATTGCTTCGCTCTGGGCTTCGGCCGTCTCCTAATTAACCCCTCACCCGGCCCGCTCCGGCTGGTGAAACCGCCGGCAGCGGGCCACCCTCTCCCCAGGGGAGAGGGCGGTTTTCCTAACCTTGACGCCATCCTCTGCCAAGCGATGGTCGCAGGAATTCTTCGCGAAAAAACAAAGAGTTTCGGAACTAGAGGTCACCGGCGGCCCCGGCGGACAGGAATTTTGTCCAGGCCGGGGCCGGCATGACGAAGGAGCTAGGTTAGAAGTGAAACCCCAGTTCAACCGTAAGAGCTCGCGGCGTCACGTAGTGGGTTCCACTGAAGGTGGAAATGAAATTGTAGAGCGCCTCTTTATTCATCAGGTTGACTGCTGTCAAGCGCAGGCTCCATTTGCGCTTGTCACCGTTAAAGAGGTTGTCTTCGCCCACCGAAAGGTCGAAGAGGTTGCGGGGCGCGATGCGGGGTGGGTTATGATCATCGTTTTCTGTTCCTGCCGCAGGGATCTTCACCAGGGAAGATTTGTACTCGGATGCCGGGCACACGCTATTTGGACTGATCGGAGTGGTCGGGGTGGCAAACACACCGTTGCAAGAGAGCCCGGCCTGGAACTGCTGATCGGGCGTGATTATTGAGGCGTCGACTATCGAGTCTGTCCCGTTCGGCCCGTTGGCGCAGTTGCCGCCCGCACACGGCACGGGGCCAGCCACCAAGCCGCTATCATAACGCCAGTTGAAGCCCACCCAGGGGCCGCGCTTAAACGGCTGGTATTGCAGGTGAGTCGTCTGGTTAAAGAACTCGTCGTGGTCGATGCGGAATACCTGGCTTCCTCCCGGCGCGGCTCCGACTCCGGCGACTTGCGGTCCAAAGAAGCGCGCCGCCACGCTGGACATCACTACAAACGCCGTGAAGCCATGGGTATTCGGGACGCTGAAGCGGATGGCATATCCAGGAATTTTCGATTTGGCCCATTCGACCGGAAAAGTGATCGGCGAGTCGCCCAGGATGCTGAAGTCGAAGCCCCTTTGGGTGTACTTCCATATGTATTCGCCGCTCACCACCAGGTACTTGCTGACGGCTTGCTGGAGGCCGAGGTGGAACTCATTGCGCGTGCCGGGGCTCAGCGGCGTGGTGCTGACGCAAGGACTGATGGTCGACGCCATGAGCGCATTGATCACGGGATCGGTGCATCCGTTGCTGGCCAGGATCAGGTTCTCGTTGAAGGGCGTTTCCATGATGCGAGCATACGAAGCTTGCAGCACGGTGTTGGTTTTCCTGATGTTGTAAGCGGCGCCAACGCGCGGCTCCGCTTGGCGGGCAATCGAGATGCCATTGTATAAGTCGCCGCGCAGGCCGAGGTTGAAGTTCCAGTTCTTAAAGGTAATCGAGTCTTGAGCGAACAGAGCCAGCTCTTTGATGTCGGAGTGAACATCATAGGCGTACAGGCCGCTAGTCGAATTCGGGCAACCCTCGGAGGCCGGCAGTGGCGCCGTTCGAGTCAAATCGTAACAGCCCAGCAGCGGAATAAACGCTGAGACCGTAGGGTTCTGCCCGACGTTCGGTTGCAGCGGCGCGATGCAATTCGAAGGATCGGTCAGTCCCGGGTTTGTATCGGGACTCCCGTCAGCATTCAAACAAACCGCATTGGCGGTGGGATCGACTATCCCGAAGCTGTCGTCTTCTGTCAGAAAGGTGTGCTGAAATACCATTCCCGCCTTCAGGTTGTTGATGCCTTTCACGAAAGAGACCTCGGCGCGGCCGCCGGCATTGGTCAGCCGGCGAGTCTGGCCAATGGACTGGAGCTGAATATCAGGTTGGAGGTCGGCGAAAGGATCGCCGCTCGGGGAGTAGGTGTACCGATCCTGGCGCACCCATCCTCCCAACGTGAACACGGTGCTGGCATTGAGCAGGCGGGTCCAAGCGGGCGCAATATCCAGCGTCTTGATCTGCGAGCGCTGATCGGTGGGGCCTACGACCACTCCGGTGGGACTCAGGCCATTGTTGGCGACCACCAACCCGTTCCATGCTGTGGCGTCTTGCGCGTCATAGGAATTAGGGTTTTGGAACCAGGAGCGCGTAAACTGGAAGTTCAAATTGACCGTGTTCTTTTCCGAGGGCTTAAAGTCGAAGCGGTCGAACAAGTTCTCTTCATTTCCCCGGTCATGCATGACGTTATGTTCCGGCCCATCCAGAAACCGGGTGGTGTTCAGCCCGTTGGCGGAAATGAAGTTACCCCAGCTTTTTCCACCGTAACCGAAATCGAATCCACCGTTCGCAGTCCCAAAGGTTCCGTAAGAAGCCTTTACATCGCCATGAGGCGTAGTCTCCCCCAGGCCGGAGCGTGTGGTAGCCACGATGACTACGCTGGTCTTGCCCCCAAATTCCGACGGCGGCGCGCCAGGAACTACTTCTAGTGACTGGAGCGAGTCAAGGGAAATCTGATTTGAAAAGATCTTGCTTTGCTGGTCCGTGATGGGCTGGCCGTCGACGTTAAACGAGTTTTCTGCATGATCTCCCATTCCGTGGAAGAGACCGTTCGAATCCGCGGCGATCCCAGGCGTGGAAAGTGTAACGAGGGAACTAATGGACGACGACTGACTTTCCAGCGGCAGCTTGTCGAAGAGGGCCCGATCCACATCCGTGTGGGTCGTGGGATCGACCTCGATTAGATCCGCGGCTTCGCTTGTGACCGTAACCGTGGTTTTCCCGCCGGCCAATTCCAGGGTGATTCTTAGACTAACGGGAACCATGGAGTTAAGGTCAACGTCTTGCACGTACGGGGCGAAGCCCGTGGCGGTAACTGTCATGTGATACGGATTGAAGGGCACGTTGGTGAAGCTGAACCCGCCCGAGCTATCTGTCGAAACTGTGCGTTGAAAGCCGGTGACGGGGTTATAGATTCTGGCTGTTGCGCCAGGGATCACTGCGCCGGAGGGATCCGCAACCGTGCCCTGGACCGTCCCGGCGCTCCCGAGGCCCTGCCCGAGAACCGTCGAGGGAAGGGTCACCGCCCACAAGGATACAAATAGAATAGATAATAGGGGTCGCCTTTCAATCATGATTCTGCTCCTTTTTCTCCTGAGATTTTTTGATGCGAAGCGAGATGGGAAAAACTTTCAGGAGAGAGGAGGGGCTCGTCCGGTAGGAGGCACCTGAGAGATAGAAGAGAAGCAAAGCGCCGGCGAGGAGGGGTTACTTCGCTCCTCGCATAAGCGCACGACGACGAGGCTCTGCGGCGCGGGGTGTACAGACCCTTGGCGAGCAATCTGGCAAGCTGCGCAAAAAGGGTTATCATCCGGGGTTGCTTTCGCTGGCCCGACGCCTTCGCACGCCTGCCCTTGCATTCCGGAAAGGGGATCAGCAAGGATGTGATGGTGAAGTTCCGCGACAAAGAAGAGATGAACCTGGACCAACACGGCTGCCCAGACCATCGACTCTCGCAGCAATTTTAGCCTTTTGCGTCTCATCTTAGGGAACAACTCACTTCATCGTACCTTTTTATCTTGATAAGAAGCAACAACTTGATTGACAGCCCAACTGCGCTGCTCTGCGATACCTTCGCCGACAACACTTAACCCTGGTATTATCCGATGCGCCCAACGCCCCATAAGTTGCAGAGAGATTCCAAGGTTCATGCGTCCCACGGCCTTCCGTCCACTCGGTGTTGGGGTCATTTGGAATGGTGATCCAATCGAGCCGCCGGTCATTCCGGCGCAAGCGGGAATCCAGTGCGACCATAGCACATTTCCAAAGGTTTGCGGAGTAGATTCGCTTGCGCGGGAATGACTGCGGCTTCGAGCGCCTATGTCTCATAAATCACATCAATACCTGGCCCCCGATAGCGATAGATTCCCATTCGGCATTATGGTACGATGTCTACGCTATTGTGCCTTGTTAAGACAACCCCCATAGAATCACACTCTAGGGGGTCATGCACTGATTGAACCGAAAGGAAAGTCATGTTATGTCGGGGCATTCTAAATGGGCGACAATTAAACACAAAAAAGGGGCCTTAGACGCGAAGCGTGGAAAGGTCTTTACAAAGATCATCAAGGAAATCACCATAGCCGCGAGGATAGGTGGTGGAGACCCGGACGCCAATCCTCGCCTGCGTACGGCCATCGTGGCCGCCAAGGCTGAGAACATGCCGGCAGATAACATCAAGCGCGCCATTCAGAAGGGGACGGGTGAACTTCCCGGCGCCGCATACGAGGAAGTGGTCTACGAAGGTTACGGGCCGGGTGGTGTGGCGATGCTGCTGGAAGTGACGACGGATAACAAGAACCGAACCCTCTCCGAAATCCGTCACATTTTCGCCAAGCACGCCGGCAACCTTGGGGAGCACGGTTCCGTAGGCTGGATGTTCACCAAACGAGGCTACATCGTGGTGGAAAAGGGAAAGGCCAGCGAGGATACGCTGCTGGAATTGGTGACCGAGGCGGGCGCGGACGACATGGCCGAGGACGGCAGCAACTGGGAAGTCTTTTCACCCCCTACCCAGTTGCACCAGGTAGTTGAACGGCTGAAGACCGCCAACATTACGCCGGCTGCCGCGGAAGTTTCCATGATCCCCCAGTCTTACGTGAAGCTGACCGGCAAGCAGGCGGATCAGATGCTCCGGCTCATGGAAGAGCTCGAAGACCACGAGGACGTCCAGCACGTCTTCGCGAACTTCGACATCGAGGAGGCGGAGCTTCACGCCCTGACACAGGCGAAATAAGAAATCGCCTGTCGGCGCCGATGACCAGCCCAGTGGTGCCTTGCGTCCGGCCCCCACCCTTGCATGGCGGTCGGCGCAAGAAGCAGGGTGGGCCGCCGCGGGGATGGAATTCCAGCTTCGCACTCTCGGGTTTTAGGTCTTCCTGGACGAGCCGTTGCCCCTCTTACCCGCAAGAACAAAGATGCGTCATTGCACGTGTTGAGCCTATGGCGATTCATCCTCGGAGATTCCGGGCTCTCATCCCTTTCTTCGCTCTTGTCATCATGGCAGGCGGCTTCCCTGCCTCGATTTTTCCCCAAACCGCCGGTGTTCCGGCCAAGCTGACTTATTCAAGGACGTTCAAGGGCAGCACCCCCGAGTATCTACTGATTACCGTGGACTCAAAAGGTTTGGGGGCTTTCGAAGGCCACAAACTTGACGAAGCGCCGAGCCCTCGCCCCTTTCAGCTTTCCGTAGGCACCACGGAGCGAATCTTCGCCCTGGCCAGGCAACTGCACAACTTTCAGTCCGTCGACCTCGACAGCCACAAGAAGGTGGCAAACCTGGGCCAGAAGACCTTCACCTACCAGCAGGGCGAGGACGTGAACCGAGTGGTCTTCAATTTTACTGAGGACCGAACGGCGCGGGAGCTCGTGGACATCTTCGAAAGCGTGGGCACGGTTGAAGAGCACGTTGCGACGCTTGAATTTAGGATGAAGTATGACCCGTTGAGTCTCCCCCAGGAGCTTTTGCAAATCCAGATTGAACTCAACAACAAGAGCTTGGCGGACCCCCAGATGCTCCTTCCCACGCTCGAAAAGATTGTTCATGGTTCGCGCTTTCTTCACTTGGCGCAAGCCCGCGCTCAGCAGATCATCGATCGCATCCCACCCAACCCCTAGGCTGAACCTCTCAGCATGCTATGCGCCATTGCCGATTGCTGATTGCCGATTGACGATTGAAAAAGTGGTGTGGCAACTCCTTCCGCTGTCCATGAGCAATCGGCAATCGACAATCGTCAATCTGCGATTCCAGCCATCCGGCAACCATCTGACTATTTGCCTCGTCTAGACTGGTGTAGGAGTAAGGTGGCCTGTTAGCCCTTTCGCGGGGTTTTGGGGAGGTGGTCCATGATGACACCCATGAAACATCCGGTAGCGAGGATTTTGGTGGGGTTAGGTGCGGCAGTTTTTCTTGGGATTGCCGCAGCCTGGGGCCAGACTTATTCTCATGCCCGCGTTGTTCGCCTCAGTTTTGTCGAGGGCAATGTCATCGTACAGCGGCCTGACATTGCCGATTGGGCCGAAGCCCCGATCAACACCCCTATCCAGGAAGGTTTCAAACTTTCGACGGCGGAAGGTGGCTTTGCCGAAATCGAATTCGAGAACGGCTCGACGGTACGGCTTGGCCAGCTTTCCCTGCTTGAATTCACCCAACTTGCCCTGGAGTCCGACGGAAGCAAAATCGACTGCCTCACGCTGCCCAAGGGCTATGCGACATTCCATGCGACCCCCGAAGGACAAGACGTGTACGAGGTGCGCACGGCCAATGCAACGCTTACTCCGCGCGGGAAGGCGATGTTCCGGGCTGATGTCGATTCACCAGAGGAACGGGTAGAAGTCTTCCACGGCTCGGTGGAGGTCGCAAGCTCTCTCGGTTCCTGGACCCTGGCCAACAATTCGGTACTTGAACTGAGTCCCGGTACTGACCCGCCTGAACAGCTCTCGGAAGGAATCACCCAGGACGACTGGGATCAATGGGTGCAGGATCGCGAAAGTCGAGAAGAAGCCGCCCAAAACGGCCCATCGCCCACAGGGGATTCCAATAACGCCAGTGACGCTTTCTATGGCTGGTCTGATTTATCGTATTACGGGAATTGGTCCTACACGCCGGGTTTCGGATACGGGTGGACTCCGAATGTCTATGCGGGATGGTACCCGTATTCGCTTGGCCGCTGGTGCTGGTATCCACGCTTTGGATACACATGGATTTCTGGGGATCCCTGGGGTTGGCTGCCCTATCACTATGGGGGGTGGACCTTCTTCCCAGGCGTAGGCTGGGTGTGGTTCCCGGGGAGTTTCAACATCTGGTCACCCGGACTGGTTACCTGGTATATGGGCCCCGGATGGATTGGGTGGATGCCGCCTTCCAGCCATCACCATGGAGGTGAGACTAACCCCTGCGCACTAGCTCAACATTGCGGAACTGCCGTAAGCACCATCGGGTTTCAGAGCGGGCGACCTGTGGGTCCGGGAACCATCCTCCCAGTGAACTTGGCGTCTGGCAAGAAGGTGGAACAGCCCGGTATTCTGCCGGACCGGCAAGCTATGCTTCCAGGCCGAATTGTGCCTCAGCCCGCCGGTTTCGCCAAGATTGAACCGATTCTGAAAGCTACACGCGGCGCAGCCTTAGGCCAACAGACTTTGAAGAGGGAACCGACAACCCCTGGGTCGAGTGCGGTCGCAGGCTCAAGTGGGGTCCAGGGCAGGCCGGCGGTTAAATTCTTCACCCAGCGGGCGGCGCCAGGACCGGGCGGAATTGTCTACGACCCGGTGGCAGGGCGCTATGTGAACAACTCTCGCTTGCCCTCAGGGGCCGCTCAGTCGTCGAACGAACTGCCTACCCATCCACTCCCTTCGGCTCCAGAGGCTTCGGGATTGCGTGCTGTTCAGCCGTCGTCAGAAACTCCGCAAAAGGCCGGACCCACGGCTGCTCCACAAAGCCATACCTGGGATTGGTTCTACCATTCTTCTCCTCCGTCTGATTCGGGCTCGTCCGCTGCGTTTCGGAGTGAAGGAGCACCAGCAGGCGGCCGCGCGCCGAGTGGAAGCAGCTACAGGGGTAGTGGCGCCACGAGTGGCGCGGCCAGGAGTGGGGGCGGCAGCATGGCTGGCGCGTCTCACGGTGGCGGGTCGGGCTTAGGCGGCGGCCTGGGCGGTGGCTCCCACGGGGGCGGCGGGTCGTCGGCCTCAGGCGGCGGCCATCGCTGAGAAACCGCTCTCGTAGGGGGACGGCTTGCCGTCCCCTTGAAGGGTTGGGCAAGCCCTACCCCTACAACACCTCGTGTCACTTGAGCCGTAGGACCATGTACTCTTCGTCAAAGTATTGGTCACCGATCTTGAGCGCGGCGCGTTCAACTCCGAAGGTTTCGAAGCCAAGCGAGCGATAGAGCGTCTTCGCTGCGACTTGGCCGGAGGATACGGTTAGAATAACCTGCTTTAGACCGGGCAGGGCCTTAACCTTCTCCAACAGCGCCCGGAACAACGCTCGGCCGATGCCCTGGCCCCTGCAATTCGCCCTCACATAAACGCCCCAGATCCTGCCCTTGTGGCGGGCCTTGAGATGTTTTTCGCGGAAGAAACCCGCCATGCCCACGAGTTCTCCGTCGAGGAACGCGCCTAGAACAAAGCCGGTGTCCGCCTCACGCAAGCGCGCCGCGGCCAACTCGATCGAGGTCGCGCGGTGTTCCTCAGCGGACTCGGCAAACGACTGCGGTTCCTGCTCGAGAGCCTCGAGCCGCAGATTCCAATACGCCGCCGCATCACCTTCCGTCAAAACGCGGATCTCCGCGTCAATCATCCTTCCGCTTGCTCCTTATAGACCCAGGCCCCGAGCACAGTTGCTATGACACAGGTCACGAGGGTCACTATAGCATCCCCCACCCACACCCTTGCCGGAATCAGCCTTAACTCGAGGCCCCACCCAATATCCGGGAGGACCCCTCCTAAGATGCCGCCAGCAAAGCCTGCCAGGAAAGCAGTCTTAGGGCCAGCGCCGTAGCGCGGACGGATGGCTGCATAGAGCCAGATGATCAGAATCGCAGCGATGAACCACAAAACGATCGTAGCAACGGTGCTGCCGACAGTCTCCTGCATCGGGTGGCCCAATGCCTGAAGCGCAGCACTCAGACTGCGCCCGACCAAAGGCACCCAAACTGCAAATTGAAAAACGATGCCCACAACGCCTGCTATCAATCCCCCGAGAAGCACACGCGTCCAATTAATCTTTCCCATAGCTAACCTCCTTCGCCTTCACAGGCGCTCCTACTAACAATTGAGAATTGGGTTCACGACCTGGGTCAGATGGTATTCCTGTACTCTTATTGTTGCAAGTGGCCCGGAGACCAATATTTTTGACTTGCAATTCGCTTTTTGTTCGCCTACAATGTTGGTCAAGGTTTCGCCCTTGGCCAGGCAAGCCAGGGAAAATAAGCGGGGATGGTGCGAACATGGCTTTGACACGTCGGCAGAAACAAGTCTTTGATTTCCTGGTGGATTTCATCAATCGCAATGGCTACTCGCCGAGTTTCGAGGAGATCGGCGCAGGATTGGGGCTGTCGTCACTCGCGACGGTGCACAAGCACATGCAGACCCTGGAAAAGAAGGGTTTCATCCGCCGCAGCTACAACCAGAGCCGGTCTGTGGAGGTTGTTGCCGTGCCCGGTTCGGTGCCGTTTGCCAAGACAGCGGTTCGTCCCTTCGGGCGGAGGAAAGCGCCATTCGAGACCAGAGCCGGAGTTGAGCCGGTTGGAGCGGCCCCCATTCCACTCCCCGCCACGGTTTTAGGCAACATGGAGTTCCCCCTGCTGGGGCGAATCGCCGCCGGCCAACCGGTTGAAGCTGTGCCCAATGCCGAGACCTTCTCCTTTGGCGATTTCACCGCTGGCCGAGGAAGCCTCTTCGTCCTTCGGGTAAAGGGCGACTCGATGATTGATGACCACATTTGCAATGGAGATTACATCCTGGTGGAAGGAACGCAGACGGCAGAGAACGGAGAGATCGTGGTGGCTCTTATCGAGGGTACCGACGCCACACTCAAGCGCTTCTTCCGCGTCCCCAATGGGAAAGTCCGCTTGCAGCCTGCCAATGCCCAAATGGACCCCATCATCGTTTCGGCGCGTGAGGTGAAGATTCAGGGGAAAGTGGTTGGGGTGCTGCGGAAGTACTGAATTATCTACGTGTACTTCAGCCACCGGAACAATTCCACCAGCGACGGTCTCTTGCCATACATCAAGATGCCCACCCGGTAGATCTTGGCGGCGACATACACCACGCCGATGGTCGCAGCAATGCTGAGGGCCAGCGAGAGGGCGATTTGCCAGAAGGGTGGAGTCTGCAGCGCAATGCGAAAAGTCATGAGAATGGGGGACAGAAAGGGGACCAACGACACGACAACCGAGAGCCGTGAGGCCGGGTCGCGCATCACGGCGGGGTAAAGAAGGAAGGCGGCCACGATGAGCAGGGTGACAGGCATTTGCACTTGCTGCGCCTCCTCCTCTCGGGAAACCATTGCCCCAACGGCAGCGTAGAGAGACGCATAAAGAAAATAACCCGCCAGGAAGAACAGCACGGAATAGATCAAAAGAGAAAGTGGAATATGAAACTGCGGCGCGGACGCGCCCGGCCTGAGAGCGGCCATGGCGGCTACACCGTAAGTTGAGATAAGAGCGCCGGCGAGTGCCCAGATGAGGTACTGCGTGAAGCCGACCCCGGCAACCCCCACGATCTTTCCCGTAAGCAACTGAAATGGCCGGGCCGAGGAAGCGAGGATTTCAACAATGCGCGTAGTTTTCTCTTCAAGAACGGATCGCATGGTGGCTACGCCATAAACCACCAGCGTGATGTAAAGGACCATGACGACGGCAAACGCCACGACGAAAGTTTGACCTTTTTCTTCCGACTCTCCTCCCTTGCCGACCTTGACCAGAGTGAAATCTGCGCCGCGAACCAGTTCGTTCAAATTATCGATTTGAATCCCGCGCGCGCTCAAGCGCCGGGAAATCACAGCATGATCAACCGCACGCCGGATAGAATTGACGGCTTGAAAATCAGCGGGGTTCCGGGTGTGAAACTCCACGGCTTTTCCTGCCAGGACTTCCTTGGGCACCACCAGGTAACCATCCAGCAGTCCCCGCCGAACCTGGTCGGCAAGTTCGTCCCGTGCCTTCTGCTCGGACTGGGGCTGGTCGAGCGTCTGAACCAACTGGAAGAGCGGCTGGCCATTCTTCAATTTATCTGTGAATCCCGCGGCGATGATCTTCGCGAAACTGGCATTGTCGAGAAGGGCGATCTTGAGGGTGTGGTCGGACTCGCGCGTTGCCAGCATCATGGTGAAAACCAGCAGACCCGCGCTAAACAGAGGCAGGGCGACCGTGGTGAAGATGAATCCCTTGGTGCGGATGCGCGTCAGGTACTCGCGTTTGACCACCAGCCAAACTTTACGCATGGGCTCCTGCAACCTCTTCGATGAAGATGTCGTTCAAAGGCGGTTCGACCAGTTCGAAGCGGCTGATGCGCACGCCGCGCAGCAGAGCAGCTTTAAGGATTTCCTGGGGATCGGCGCCGGGCCTGAGGCGAGCTTCCACGACTGCCCCAAAGCGATTCACTTTTTCGATCAGTCCCGTACCTTCCAGAAAGTCCCCGTCCCCTGAATACTCGATGCGCAGGGTGTTCTTCCCATAGGATTGCTTGATGGCGCGGAGGTCCCCGTCCAACACACTGCGCCCTTTGTTGATCAGGCAGATGGCGTCACACATCATCTCCACCTGCTCCATGCGATGAGTGGAAAGAATGATCGTGGAACCCTGGTCGCGCAACTCCAGCATGATGTCTTTGATCAGGCCGGCATTCACCGGGTCAAGGCCGGCGAAAGGTTCATCAAGAATCAGCAGCGGGGGCTTATGAAGCACCGTGGCGATAAACTGAACCTTTTGCTGCATTCCTTTGGAAAGATCCTGGATCTTCTTTTCTGACCAGGCTGCCAATTCCAGGCGTTCCAGCCAGAATTGGGCGCGCCGCGCCGCCTCGCTCTCGGAGAGTCCTTTCAGTGCTCCCAAAAACACCAGGACCTCCCGCACCTTCATTTTGGTGTAGAGGCCTCGCTCCTCGGGGAGATAGCCGACGCGGTCCTGGGTGCGCTCGCTGACAGGCTCCCCAAGAACCTGAATTGATCCTTCGTCAGGAATCAGCACTCGCATGATCATGCGGAGCGATGTGGTCTTGCCGGCTCCGTTGGGGCCAAGCAGGCCGAAGACGGCGCCTTCCCTGATGCGCAAGCTCAAATTGCTGACTGCGGTCAGCGTGTCGAACCGTTTGGTAACTCCATCGAGAACCACTGCATCCATCGGCGCACCCGTCCTGCCTGTGCAACTTTGAGGGGCTTACCCTGCGAATATTCCCGCAGACTGCTCTCTTTTGAACTTCGTGACTTTCACTCAACCCACACATTTTGCTTCGAAGCAGTTCTACGTTTATAGCATCGAAATGCATTGGGGGGCAATCACAAACGCGAGTCCCTCCCAGGCGGCGGGCCTAGTGTGCCGTCGCAGCTAATTCTTAACAACAACCACCCCCACCCCTCCTTAACAAGGAGGGGGAGCCAGCTCGCCAACTCCCCTCCTTGTCAATGAGGGGGTTAGGGGGTGGTGAGCGCACGCGGCCTGTAAATGGTTATTTGGGACACCACACCAGGCTGGGGCGCGCAAAACATGCTGTACGAAGTCGCTTCCCAGGAGTAAGATAGGCGACTGCCGATAAGCCGCTAAGTATCGGAGAAGCATACGCCATGCGAGATGTAGTGATTGTGGGTTCAGGATGCGCGGGATTGACTGCAGCTATTTATGCCGCGCGCGCCAATTTGAAGCCACTGGTTATCCGGGGGCTGGAAGCCGGTGGACAACTGACCCTGACGACTTTGGTGGAGAATTTCCCTGGCTTTCCCAAAGGGGTGCAAGGGCCGGAGCTGATCGAACGGATGCAGAACCAAGCTGCCGAATTTGGCGCCGAGTTCATGGAAGGTTATGTTATCGGCGTTGACCTTTCCCTTCGCCCCTTTATGATTGACGTGGGGGGCGAGTCGGTGGAGGCGCGCACGCTTATCGTTGCTTCCGGCGCTTCAGCAAAAATGTTGGGACTGGAATCGGAGCGCAAACTGCTTGGCCACGGCGTGTCGACCTGCGCAACCTGCGATGGATATTTCTATCGTGGCAAAGAGGTGGCGGTCGTGGGGGGCGGCGATACGGCTGCGGAAGAGGCGATATTCCTCACGCGCTATGCCGCGCAAGTGAGTATTATTCACCGCCGCGACCAGTTACGCGCCTCCAAAATCATGCAGGACCGGCTTTATCGCAATCCAAAGATCAACTTCATCTGGGATTCGCTGGTGGTGGACGTCCTGGACGTAAACCGAGGCGAAGTCACGGGCATCAAGCTGATGAATATCAAGACCGGCGGTGAAACCATTAAGAGCTGTGACGGGGTGTTCATGGGAATCGGCCATTCGCCCAATACCTCTCTGTTCCGCGGGCAGCTCGAGATGAACGAAGTGGGTTATCTGATTACGCACGACGGAAGCAAGACCAACGTGCCCGGCGTCTTTGCCGCGGGTGACGTCCAGGACCACATTTATCGGCAGGCCATCACCGCGGCTGGTTCCGGCTGCATGGCGGCCATTGACGCCGAGAGATTTCTGGAAGCTGAAACCTGACACCTGGGACCTGCACTTATGCTCCGCTCCATTCTGCTTTATCTTTCTGAGAAACAAACCCCCAAGAAGATCCTCACCGGCCACGCCTTGGGCCGCCGCATGGCGGCACGGTTTATTGCCGGTGAAGAGTTGGAAGACGCGCTCAAAGTGATCCGGCGGTTGAATGCCGAAGGGTTTATGGTGACCCTCGACCTGCTGGGTGAGAGCGTGCAGGAAGCCGCGGAAGCTGAAGCTGCTTGCCAGGCTTACGTCCACATCCTTGATAGGCTGGCGGTGGAAGGCTTGAATTCCCACGTGTCTGTCAAGCTCACTCAACTGGGATTGGCGATTGATGAAGGGTTGACGTGCCGTCAACTGCGCTCGATCTGCGAGTGCGCTGCCAAGCACCACAACTTCGTGCGTGTGGATATGGAGGGTTCGGCCTTCACCGAAGCGACGCTGCGCGTTTTCCGAACTGTGAATGCCCCGCGCCATGTGGCGGGCATTGTCATCCAATCATATCTTTACCGCAGCGACCGGGACGTGGAAGAGTTGTTGAAGTGCGGGGCCCGCATCCGGCTGGTTAAGGGCGCTTACGACGAGCCTCGCGAAATCGCCTATCCGCGCAAACGGGACGTGGACCGCAGCTTCGTGAGGTTGATGGAGATGATGCTTTCCAGCGGGATCTACCACGCCATCGCCACGCATGACGAGCGCCTCATTGCCGCTACGCAGGAGTACGCGCGGGCGCACGCCATCTCACCCGATAACTACGAATTTCAATTGCTGTACGGGATCCGACGCCACTTGCAGCGCGACCTGCTCCGCCAGGGCGCGCGGGTGCGCCTTTACGTTCCCTATGGGCGTCAATGGTATGCTTACTTCATGCGGCGTCTGGCCGAAAGACCGGCCAACCTGTTCTTCTTGCTTCGCAATCTTTTCCGCGCCTGATCCCCGCGGGTGAATTCCTGAGCAGTCTCTACGCCTCGCGATGAAGGTTTTCGACCCCATCCAAGACTTCGCGCGCCTGATGCAGCGGGCAGAGGAAGAGTTCAACCTTGACGAAGCGGCGCTGTTCATCGCCCGCACCGAATACCCTGAGCTCAATGTGCCGGACCAGCTCGCGCGGCTCGATGCCCTTGCCTTCCGCTTGCACTGCGACCTCTCGCGCCCCGCCCTCGAAATCATCGCCGGCATGAACACGCTTTTCTTCGACAAGGAACAATTCCGTGGCAACGAAGAGGAATACGACGACCCGCGGAACAGCTATCTCAACGACGTTCTGGACCGGAAGCTTGGGATTCCCATCTCCCTGTCGATCATTTACATCGAAGTGGCCAGGCGGCGCGGTCTGCCCGTGATGGGCATGAGCTTTCCCGGACATTTCCTGGTGAAATACCGGACCGACCACAGTGAGATCCTGATCGATCCCTATCGCCGGGGGAGGATTTTGATGCGCCAGGATTGCCAGGAATTGTTGAAAGCGCAATTCGGTGACGAGGCGGAACTGAAGCCGGAATACTTTGCGGCATCGACAAAGAAGCAGATCCTGGCCAGGATGCTCAACAACCTTAAGGGATCGTACGTTCGCCGGCACGACTTCACCAAAGTTCTCACCCTGGTGCAGCTCGCCCTGGGGGTCGATCCGGAGTCAAGTCAGCAGCTCCACGACCGCGGGATGATCTATTTCCTGATGCGCCGATTCAAAGAAGCCCAGACGGATTTCAAAACCTACCTCAATCTTACTCCTCGCGGCGAAGCCCAAGCGGTGGAGGTGGCCCAGTTACTGCACCGCATTCGTGGCATGATGAACTGAGGACAGGGAACAGGGAATAGGGAATAGGGAACAGAGAACGGCGAACGCGGAATACTGGGTTGGGAGTAGCTTGAGGTTGCGAGGTCCTGTTCCCTGTCACCTGTTCCCTATTCCCTGCTCTTGAGGTTCTGTTCCCTGACACCTGGCACCCGACACCTGAAACCTGCTCTAGCTAATCCCCAGTTGCTTCTTTGCCGCCGCGCTCAGGCGGCTGATGTCCCAGGGCGGGTCCCACACCACCTGCACGTTGGCGGACTTCACCCCTGGGATCTCTGCAACCTGCTGCCTCACCTGCTCGCTAATGAAGCTGTGAGCAGGGCAACCCCTTGCCGTCAGGGTCATCACCACATTGACGTGGTCGTCATCAACTTTGACGTCGTAAATCAATCCCAAGTCAACGAGATTGACTGGAATCTCCGGGTCGTAACAGTTGCGCAAAACTTCGTAAACTTGCTCATTCGTTACCATTCGTAACCTCGCTGAGAGCCTTCGCCCCTGCTCGGATTGTAACCTCGAAATCTCCCACTTCAAATCAATTTCTTTCGCCACCTGCCCTCATGCTTCGCTTGTCGTGGCTCTTCCCAACCTACCACCTACCTGACACTAGCTACCTTCGCAATGGGCTCGCTTGGCGCTTTGGTGTCTTCGTGGTTCATCTTCCTTTCCTTTTACCACCAAGTCACAAGGACACCAAGAAAGCTTTGTGTCTTAGTGCCTTGGTGGTTAGACTTCCAATTCCGCGGGGAGGGACCGTATCCGAAGACATTCCTGCTTTCTGGTCAGCCCGCCAAGGGCGAGAGCCTGTGAGGGCAGGGTGGCCAGGAGGGTGACCGGCGACGTCGCGCATCGCAGAGCTACGCCAGCCCGCGATGTCAGAATGGGTTTGTGCTATCATCTGGATTGAGGGAGCTCTATGGCGAATACCCCAGTCGCGCGCAGGCAGCAATCCAAGTCGACGGCATCTGGCGCCGGCCGGCCCACTGCCCGCCTGCGCCCCCAGAATCGGAAGTTGCTCAAGTGGCTCGATTCCTGGCTTGCCACACCCGATGATCGTGGTGAGAAGTGGTGGAACGGATTTGAAGACGACCTCCGCAACCATCGTACAACATTCAGGCCTACCCAAACGGGATGACGAGTTACTCACTCGACACCGATACGATCACCAAGCTCCTCAAGAAGCATCCAGCGAATCAGCGCGTCCTCGACCGGTTCGGCAAGGAGATCAGGCGGAACTCGCTCTTCATCATGTGCCCGGTGGTGTTCTATGAAATCAAGCGGGAGTTGGTGATTAAGAATGCGGTGGCGCAACTCACAGCTTTCGAGGAGCTGGCGGAAGCGATGGTTTGGAAAGAGTTTAACGTGGCAATCTGGGAAAGGGCGTCGAGCCTATGGGCAGCCCTGCGATCACGGGGCCGCTCCCATCACGATGCTGACGTCCTCATCAGCGCACATGCCATCGAGTACGGCGCTACGATCGTCACCGGCAATGTCGTGCACTTCCAAGAAATCGGTGCCCCGGTCGAGGACTGGAATCAGTAAATAATGTTGCCTCTCATCTGTCGCTCCGCAGCGAACACGCGCACAGGCGGGCTGGCCTTGACGCTACCGCAAGAGCCTGTTTCTCCCCTCTACTACATGCACCCTGCCACCTACACGTGACGCTGCCAGGACTCCAGCGCGGCGGTGCGCGACACACCAGCAGTTCAGCGAATACCGCGTCGATGCATTGGGGCGGTTCGTCCCCAATTGACAACATAAACCCGCGGACCTAAACAGGTCCGCGCTACGCTTGCTAAGGACATACCGCTCAGGCGCACCGCGCTTTCGGCCGTCGCCCGGGTAGCTTCCCAATTTAGATGGTGCCTTCTGTTGCCCTATGTGTATTTGGTGTGGTCTCCGTCCATCTCAAGCTTTTTCAGGGACGGTCTGTAGACATAACAAAAGTCGGAACTACATCCATCCTCAGTGAGCACGTTCCTATATTTTACCCATCCGTGGAACACCGCCGTGCCCATGAGTTCATCTATTTCTTTCCTGGAGTTACCGATCAATTCACTAATCTTAAACCTTTGTACAATGTCAATGGAAATAGTGGGAAGGAGAAAGAAATTGAAAGTTCCCGCTTGAATGACCTCTCGCGGGCTATCTTCCGAAATATCTGTAATGCGTTCCGGCAAACAGGAGTACGCCAAGTTGTAAGTCAGAATCTGCGCTGGAGTTCTTCCAACATTTTTTATTCGAAGCGAATATACCAAGTGATGGCCAGCGACAAGCTCGACCATGGTGATCTTTTCGCCATTATCGCGCCTCCATGCCCCTTCTTCATCCTGGCGCAAATCGGGTACAAGTTCAGCCGAAACCCAAGCGCGCTCAGAATTAATAACGGCCTGGGCGTTCAGCAGTGCAGCCTTGGCGGCCAACTCGCTGGCAGCGACGCTCTTGTTCATGGCCTTGAGTTGAAGGTAGTATAGGACCAACACCCCTGCACCAACCGAAACGCCGACTATAGTAACAATGAGACTCCATTTCTCGTAGCAGCTCATTTGGTCCCCCTTGGGTTCCTAGCGGGCAGCCACGGACAGTGCCTTCCTGACCGTGGGCTTTTCGGTACAGGACGAACCGGTCAATCAAAGGCGGACTGACCGTAATGGCTAGCACTCTCTGCGCCTTAGGCGCGCGGAAGTCTGGGAAGGTTTGCGGCAGCTAGCCGATGCCGAGACCGCTGTTTCCTAGAGCCGCTTCTTGAATTCCTCGATTGTCAGTCCCGCGTCTCGAACTAATCCAGCCATGGTGAAGGCGTTGACGGGATTGTAACGGGGAATGGTCAAAAAACGAATACCATCGGACATGACGATATGTTTTCCCTGGCGGATGATTCGGAACCCCACCTTCTCAAATGCTTTGACCGCATTCAGATGGTTGACGCCGGGCAGCTTGGGCATGAGTTAGACAGATACTTCGATCTCCCGCACTTCCGCTTCTCGAAAGGTTTCTTCGACTGCCTCCAAGTACTCCCGAATTGCGACCCGGATATTGTCAAGCGCTTCCTCTTCTGTCTGTCCTTGTGACCAGCATCCGGGCAAGCCGGGACACGAAACGCTGTAACCTTCTTCAGAGCGATGCAAAGCGACTTTGTATTTCATGATTGATCCTAAAACTGGATTATACTCGCAACTGCTTATCCGCCGTGTTCAGCGTAGGCCCTGTAGTTTCTCGCGGGTCTCACGCACCAAGAAATCCAGCCTTCCAGCCTGAGAGTCGGCTAGGATCTCTTTGTCCCAGCTCTCCCATTCCTTTTCTGACGGGAAAAGCTCGCCGAGCTCCTCGCTGGGAAGTCTCTCGATATCCGCCTTAAGTTCATCTATCTTGGACATTGTATTTCCCTTCCATCCCCGCTCGTCAGGGCTGAATCATAGGGTGACACGCCCGCCGTGGACAGCGCGCCTGAACCAGCGCAGGGTGGGTACCTTCGCATTATAACCCCACTTACGATCTATCAGGCAGGTTGCCTCCATCTTCTTGTAGTGCTTTCAGGTCTGTCATGCTGATCCCGCCCTGCGGGGCCAGATCCTGGACCCCGACCTTCTGGTTCCCGCGCTTTTGCTCTTGACACCAGGCATGAAAATTGGTAGCCTATACTTGTTGACCTATGGAGAGCGCCGGCAGAGAGCGCGGGAAGGAGATTCGAAAGCGGCCCGCAAGGGGCGGAAAACGGCAAGGAAATGCAAAAAAGATACTAAATAGAGGGAACGAACCTAAGGATTTGTTGAAAACACAGGACTTAGCTGTTTTTTGAGCGAAAAACGAACCCAAAACGAACTCAAAACGAACTCGGTTTTGAGCGCAAAAAGTGAGGATCAAAGCGAAAACAAACAGCGTTCAGGAGTCAGGAGCCAGGATTCAGGAGCAGGACGGGGCGAGAACGTTCCTTGTCAACATCGCCTCGGAGCCTTAGAATAGATAGGTTAGGTCATGTGAGCGGTGGGTAATCGTGGCGCTTTGTTATGTAGCGGCGACTTTACGTCGCGATTGCGGCGATGCCACTGTGGCGACGTAAAATCGCCGCTACGGGACCGCGCCGGCCAGAGGCCGACAGGGCACGGATGGGAAACTATCTCCAACTCGTCTTAGGCAAGGTCATCGGCACCAAGAACGAGCGCGAGTTGAAGCGCCTGAGCGAGCGCGTGGAGCAAATCAACGCGCTTGAAGCTGAGATGCAGCTTCTCAAGGACTCCGACTTCCCGGTGCGCACGATGCAGTTCAAGGAGCGGATCGCCAACGGTGAATCTCTCGACAGCCTTCTGCCGGAAGCTTTTGCGCTCTGCCGCGAGGCGGGGCGCCGCACCATTAACATGCGCCACTTCGACGTGCAGTTGATCGGCGGCATGGTGCTGCACGAGGGCAAGATCGCCGAAATGAAGACGGGCGAAGGCAAAACGCTGGTGGCCACCCTGCCGGTCTACCTGAACGCGCTGG
>Ga0326728_10002809_pt1 | contig 56817 bp, 46 predicted proteins | sample MB3enrmetagenome_FD_207602 | JGI IMG/M metagenome (GOLD analysis project Ga0326728, IMG submission 207602) | Lab enriched peat soil microbial communities from McLean, Ithaca, NY, United States - MB31MN | ecosystem: Environmental > Terrestrial > Soil > Wetlands > Peat | place: USA: New York... | reverse complement strand
GCGAGGCGGACACCTACTGCGTGAACCTCGAATGCGCGGCCCAGCGCGTGCAGCGGCTGGCGCACTTCGCCGGGCGCGCCGCGATGGACATCGAGGGCCTCGGGGAGCAGCGCGTCACCCAGCTCGTTGGGGCGGGGATGCTCGCCGACGTCGCTGACTTGTACGCGCTCGACGCCGGCCGGCTCGCGCCCCTCGAGGGATTCGGGGAGATCTCGGCGGCGAACCTCGTCGCGGCGATCACCGCGTCGAAGACCCGGGGGCTGTCGCGTCTCCTCGTCGGGCTGTCGATCCGCCACGTCGGCGGGGCCGTCGCCGACGCGCTCGCCGCCCGGTTCGCCGACCTTGACGAGCTCTGCTCGGCCGACGAGGCGGAGCTCTCCGCCGTCGAGGGCGTGGGGGCTGTCATCGCGCAGAGCGTCGGCGCGTTCTTCGCCGAGGCGAGCAACCGGGCGGTGATCGGAAAGCTGCGGGACGCCGGCGTGAGCTTCGTCTCGGATCGGCACCGCCAAGTGGCCCCCGGGCTCGTCCAGACACTTTCCGGCCGGTCCGTCGTCGTCACCGGGACCCTCGAGGGATTCACCCGTGACGAGGCCGAGGCGGCGATCGTCGCCCGGGGGGGCAAGTCGCCCGGGTCGGTGTCGGCCAAGACGTCGGCGCTCGTCGTTGGGGCAGAGCCCGGGGCGTCGAAGACCGCGAAGGCCGATGCGCTCGGGATCCCGGTTCTCGACGAGGCCGGTTTCATCCGCCTGCTCGAGACCGGCGAGATCGGCCCCGGGGGCTCCGTCACTCGGTGATTGCGCGGATCTCCTCGGCGAAGTCCGCCTGACGCGGGGTCGGCGTCGTCTGTTGGAAACCGAGGAGCTTCGTCACGTCGCCCTCCATCCGGACCCGTCCGGCCATGAAGGCCTCGAGTCCCGCCTGGACGTCGCCCTCGACGAGGACCGTCCGGGCGAGCGCGTAGTCGAGGCTGACGGTGAGTTCGGGTGCGTCGAGGTGTCCGAGCTCGACGTCGGCGACACCGGTCGAGGTGTCGACGTGCGCGTCGAGCGTGCCCGAGCCGAAGGGGACGCCCTCGACGACGAGGTTGATCCGGACGCTCGCCGCCGCCCGCGCGGCCTCGCCGCCGTAGCGGGCGTAGATCGCCCGGGCCGCCTCCAGCCAGGCGGCGCTCAAGAACGCGTACCTCGTCGCCACCGGGCTCCTTCCGGGCGGGCACCCCCGTGACGTTGCCCGTGGCGCAGACTACCGGACGTTTCTGCGACTTCTGGCGGCTAAGTACGATGAGGGCATGAGAGTCCACCTGCCCGCGTTGGAGTGTTCGTCGCGCCTCGCTCGTCGAGTGGATCGCGGGTGCCGGTCGTGACCGAGTCGTTCTCCCGCGACGACGTCGTCTACGTCGCCCGCCTTGCCCGCCTCGATCTCGAACCCGGCGAGATCGACCTCTATGCCGCGCAGCTGGCCTCGATCCTCGACCACGTCGCCGCGGTGACCGGGCTCGACACGACCGACGTGCCGCCCACGGCGCACCCGCTCGAGCTCGAGAACGTGCTGCGGCCGGACACTCCCGGATCGACGCTCGATCGCGACGAGGTGCTCGCTCAGGCGCCGCTCGCCGAGGCGGGCCGGTTCCGGGTTCCGCCGATCCTGGGCGAGGCGCCGTGAGCGGCGCGGCGCGGGATATCTCCGTCGGCGCGCTTGCGACCGCCCGGGCGGTGCGCGCGGGCGAGGTCCGCGCCCGCCAGGTCGCCGAGGCTGCGCTCGCCCGCATCGAGACCCTCGAGGGCGGGCTCCACTGCTTCAACACGGTGACGGCCGACGCGGCCCTCGCCGCGGCCGACGGGGTCGACGCCGCGGTGGCCGCAGGCCGTGACCCGGGCCCGCTCGCCGGCGTGCCGATCGCCCTGAAGGACAACCTGTGCACCCGGGGGGTCGCGACGACGGCCGGGTCGAGGATCCTCGAGGGCTGGCTGCCGCCGTACGACGCGACGGTGGTGCGTTCCGTCGTCGCCGCGGGCGCGATGGTCGTCGGCAAGACGAATCTCGACGAGTTCGCCATGGGGTCCTCGACCGAGAACTCCGCGTTCGGTCCGACCCGCAACCCCTGGGACCCGGGCCGCGTGCCGGGGGGCTCGTCCGGCGGCAGCGCCGCCGCAGTGGCGGCGGGTCTCGTGCCGCTCGCGCTCGGCTCGGACACGGGGGGCTCGGTCCGCCAGCCTGCCTCGCTCTGCGGCGTCGTCGGCATGAAGCCGACCTACGGCCTCGTCTCGCGCTACGGGCTCATCGCCTTCGCGAGCTCGCTCGACCAGATCGGTCCGTTCGCGGCGACCGTCGCGGACGCCGCGGCTCTCCTCGACGTCATCGCCGGTCACGATCCGGCGGACTCGACGTCGCTCGCGGTCGGGTTCGAACCGGTCTCGCCACGTCTCGGCGAGGGGGTCGCGGGCCTGCGCGTCGGGGTCATCTCGGATTTCCTCGCCGACGCGAGCCCCTCATGCGTCGCGGCGGTGCGCGCCGCGGCCGACGTGCTGGGCCGCGCCGGCGCGATCGTCGAGGAGGTCGCCATCCCCGCCCTCATGCTCGGACTGTCCGCCTACTACCTCGTGGCCCCGGCCGAGGCGTCGTCGAACCTCGCGCGCTATGACGGCGTGCGCTACGGGTTGCGCGTCGACGGCCCGGACGTCACGGGGATGAACGGGCGCACGCGCTCGGCGGGATTCGGCCCAGAGGTGAAGCGGCGGATCATGCTCGGCACCTATGTGCTCTCCGCCGGGTACTACGACGCCTACTACGGCCAGGCCCAGCGCGTGCGCACGCTCGTCGCCCGCGGCTTCGGCGACGCCTACGAGCGTTTCGACGTCCTCATCGGCCCGACCTCGCCGACCGTCGCCTTCGAGATCGGCGCCAAGGCGACGGACCCGCTCGCGATGTACCTGTCCGACCTCTACACGATCCCGACGAACCTCGCCGGCCACCCGGCGGTGAGCGTGCCGTTCTCGCTTTCCGAGGGGCTCCCGGTCGGGGTCCAGGTGCTCGCGCCGGCCCTCGGTGAGGGCGCGATGTTCCGTGCCGCGGCCGTGATCGAGCACGGCGCAGACCCAGAGGCGCGCGGGCCGATCGAGCCGCGCCCGACGAAGGTCGCGCGATGACGCCGGACACCTCACCCGGTCCCGGCTGGGAGATCGTCGTCGGGCTCGAGGTGCACTGCGAGCTGTCGACCGCGACGAAGCTCTTCTGCTCGTGCCCGAACGCGTTCGGTGCCGAGCCGAACACGAACGTCTGCCCGGTGTGTCTCGGCCTCCCGGGATCGCTGCCGGTCCTCAACGCCCGCGCCGTCGAGTACGCGATCGCCATCGGTTCGGCGCTCGGCTCGAGCGTCGAGGCGTCCGTGTTCCACCGGAAGAACTACTTCTACCCGGACATGCCGAAGGACTACCAGATCAGCCAGTACGACGCGCCGATCAACGTCGGCGGGCGCGTCGAGCTCGCCGACGGTTCGGTCGTCGGCATCGTCCGGGCCCACATCGAGGAGGACACCGGCAAGACGACCCACGTCGGCGGGGGAGGTCGGATCCACGACGCCGACTACTCGCTCGTCGACTACAACCGGGCCGGCGTGCCGCTCGTCGAGATCGTCTCCGAGCCGGATATCCGCTCGGCAGAGCAGGCCCGCAGCTATGTGAACGAGCTGCGGGCCATCCTCGTCGCGACCGGCGCCTCCGACGGACGGATGGAGGAGGGCTCGCTGCGCGTCGACGCCAACATCTCGGTCCGCCGGGCGGGCGACGCCGAGTACGGGACGCGCTGCGAGGTGAAGAATCTCAACTCTCTGCGGTCGCTCGGGCGTGCCGTCGACTACGAGGCGGCACGCCAGATCGCCGTGCTCGAATCCGGCGGGAGGGTCGTGCAGGAGACCCGGCACTGGAACGAGGACGAAGGCCTCACGTCGCCGTTGCGCTCGAAAGAGGAGGCCTACGACTACCGCTATTTCACCGAGCCCGACCTCGTGCCGCTTGCCCCGTCGGCCGCTGCGATCGCGGCGGTGGTCGCGGGCCTCGGTCCGCTTCCGGCGGCGCGCCGGCACCGGCTCGCCGGGCTCGTCGCCGCCGACGGATCGCCGGCCCCGGTCGACCAGCTCGCCACCGTCGTCGTGCTCGGACTCGACGACCTCGTGCGGGGCGCGGCCGAAAGCGGCGCCGATCCGCGCCTTGCGCTCGCCCGGGCGGCGAACGAGGCCGCGAGTCGCCCCGACGACGCCCGTGCCCTTTCCCCGGAGGCCTTTGCCGCGCTCGTGAAGCTCGAATCGACGGGCAAGTTGTCGGCGACCCAGTCGAAGACGGTGCTTGCCGCGATGCTCGAGGGCGGTGGCGAACCCGCCGAGATCGCGGCTCGTCTCGGTTTCCAGGCTCTCGGCGACGCCGACCTCGACGCGGTGATCGATTCCGTGCTCGCCGCGCACCCGGCGGAGTGGGCCCGCTTCAAAGAAGGCGACGCGAAGATCGCCCAGTTCCTCCTCGGCGAGGTGATGCGCGCGACCCGGGGCCGGGCGAACGGCAAAGCCGTCGCCGCCTCGTTGGAGGCCCGCCGCCGGAACTGACCGCTAGGCAGTCGTTGCCTAGTGTGGTCGCCATGGCAAAGAACCGACCGGATGACGCAGCACATCCTCGCTCGAACTCCTTGAAGATCCACAGCCAGGACGTGACCGAGGGGCCGCGGCGCGCTGGCGCCCGGGCGATGCTGCGCGCCGTCGGTATGACCGACGACGACTTCGGTCTCCCGCAGGTCGGGATCGCCTCGACGTGGAACGAGGTCACGCCGTGCAATTTGCCGCTCAAGCGGCTCGCCGCCCGCGCGAAGCAGGGCGTGCGCGACGAGGGTGGTTTCCCGCTTGAGTTCGTGACGATCGCCGTCTCGGACGGGATCGCGATGGGGCACGAGGGGATGCGGGCCTCGCTCGTTAGCCGGGAGGTGATCGCTGACTCGGTCGAGACGATGATGCACGCCGAACGGTTCGACGCCTTCGTCGGACTCGCCGGTTGCGACAAATCCCTTCCCGGCATGCTCATGGCCGCGGCCCGACTCGACCTGCCGATGGTCTTCGTTTATGCCGGCACGATCCTGCCGGGACACTGGCTGGATCGGACCCTCGACATCACGAGCGTGTTCGAGGCGGTCGGCGCACACGCCCACGGCGACATCGACGACGCGACCCTCCACGAGATCGAGACCCACGCCTGCCCGACCGAGGGGTCGTGCGCCGGGATGTTCACGGCGAACACGATGGCCTCGGTCGCCGAAGCCCTCGGCATGGCACTGCCGTCGGGGGCGACACCGCCGGCCGTGGACTCCCGTCGCGACGACCTCGCCTACGAATCGGGTCGGGTCGTCGTGAAGCTGCTCGAAAAGGACATCCGGCCCCGTCAGATCATGACGAAGCAGGCCTTCGAGAACGCCATCGCCGTGACGATGGCGCTCGGGGGCTCGACGAACGCCGTGCTACACCTTCTGGCGATCGCCAATGAGGCGCACGTCGATCTGTCGCTCGACGACTTCAACCGGGTGGGGTCGCGCGTGCCGCACCTCGCCGACATGAAGCCCCACGGCAAGTTCCACATGGTCGACCTTGACCGCGTCGGCGGCGTGCCCGTCGTGATGCGGATGCTCGCCGGAGAAGGGCTCATCAACGTCGACTGCCTGACCGTGACCGGGCGGAGCGTCGCCGAGAACCTCAAACGGCTCGGGCCCCCCGCCCCCGACGGCACCGTTGTCCACGACTTCGGCGCGCCGATCCACTCCCGCGGCATCGTCGTGCTGCGCGGGTCCCTCGCGCCCGAGGGCGCCGTCGTGAAGATCGCCGGGTCCGACATCGACCGCTTCACGGGCACGGCGCGGGTCTTCGACGGCGAGGAGTCGGCGATGGAGGCGATCCTTGCCGGTTCGATCACGCCCGGCACCGTCCTCGTCATCCGCTACGAGGGCCCGAAGGGAGGTCCCGGGATGCGGGAGATGCTCTCGATCACCGGCGCGCTCGTCGGGGCGGGTCGCGATCGCGACTGCGCGCTCGTCACGGACGGCCGCTTCTCCGGCGGGACCCAGGGGTTCTGCATCGGCCACGTCGCCCCCGAGGCGGTCGTCGGCGGCCCGATCGCGCTCGTCGCCGACGGCGACTGTGTCGAGATTGACGCCGCGGCCGGGTCGATCGATCTCGACGTCCCCGACGGCGAGCTCGCGCGTCGCCGCGCGGCGTGGGACCCGCCCCCGGCGCGCTATTCGGCCGGCGTGCTCGCCAAGTACGCGCGTCTCGTCACCGGAGCGGAGCGCGGGGCGGTGACTGAGCCCTGAGCGCGGCTCCGGCCCCGGTTTGCCGAACGGGATCGTGTCTGGGAGACTTTTCGGGATGGAGAAGACGCCGAAGACTTTGTCGACTGTCGTAGTCCTTGAGTAGCGCGCGGCGGTTGTAACCGTCCGTGCGCCTCCGGCCTCCCGAAAGGGGGGTCGTTTTGTTTTCGGCTTTCGGTCGGGGGACCTTGCAGTTATCGCAAATCGGCACGCAGGACTTCGGGGAACGGAGAGAAAAGTGGAAGTGACTGGAGCACAGGCTCTCATCAAGAGCCTCGAGGCGCAGGGCGTCGAGGTCGCCTTCGGCCTCCCGGGGGGTGCCATCCTTCCGGTGTACGACCCGATCCTCGACTCGACGATCCGGCACATCCACGTCCGCCACGAGCAGGGCGCCGGGCACGCCGCCGAGGGTTATGCCGACGTGACGGGGCGTCCGGGCGTCGCCATCGTGACGAGCGGCCCGGGGGCGACGAACATCGTCACCCCGCTCGCCGACGCCTACATGGACTCCGTCCCGCTCGTCGTCGTCGCCGGGCAGGTCGCCGCGGGGTCGATCGGCACGGACGCCTTCCAGGAGGTCGACACGACCGGCGTCACGATGGGGGTGACGAAACACAACTACCTCGTGAAAGACGCCACCGAGATCCCACGCGTCGTCGCCGAGGCCTTCCACATCGCGACCACGGGACGGCCCGGGCCCGTGCTGATCGACTTCCCGAAGGACATCGCCAACACGCGGGTCGAATATGAGGAGGCACCGCCGGTCGACCTGCCGGGTTACGCGCCGCCGGCGTCGCCAGACCGGGAGGCGATCGCGCGGTCGGTCGAGCTCATCCGGACCGCCGAGCGCCCCGTCTTCTACGTCGGGGGCGGCGTCATCAAGGCGGACGCCTCGGCCGCGCTCGCCGCCCTCGTCGAAGCGACGGGGATCCCCGTCGTGACGACGCTCATGGCGCGGGGCGCCTTCCCCGACTCGGACCGACGCTGCCTCGGCATGCCGGGCATGCACGGCGCGTATGCGGCCGTGACGGCGTTCCAGCGCTCCGACCTGCTCGTGTCGCTCGGCGCGCGCTTCGACGACCGGGTGACGGGCAAGGTTTCGGCCTTCGCGCCGGCTGCCCAGGTCATCCACGTCGACATCGACCCCGCGGAGATCGGCAAGGTCCGCCGGCCGGATGTCGCGGTCGTCGCCGACTGCCGGCTGGCGATCGAGGCGCTCGTCGCCGCGCTCGGCGAGGAAGAACCGCTCGACCCGGCGCGGCTCGCGCTCTGGATGGCGCAGATCGAGGAATGGCGGGAACGGTTCCCCTACACCTACGACACGGGAGACGGGAGCACGATCAAGCCGCAGTACGTCGTCGAGCAGCTGCGTGACGCGACGCCCGATGACGCGATCCTCGTGTCCGGGGTCGGCCAGCACCAGATGTGGGCGTCGCAGTTCTGGCGTTTCGAGCACCCGCGCACCTGGGTGAATTCCGGGGGGCTCGGCACGATGGGCTTCGCCGTCCCGGCGGCGATGGGCGCCAAGGTCGGGCGGCCGGACCGCATGGTCTGGGCGATCGACGGGGACGGGTGCTTCCAGATGACCGCCCAGGAGCTCATCACGATGTCGGTGGAGCACATCCCCGTGAAGATCGCCATCCTCAACAACGCCTACCTCGGCATGGTCCGCCAGTGGCAGCACATGTTCTACAAGGAGCGCTACTCGTCGGTGTACCTCTCGCCAGACCTGCCCGACTACGTCGGCTGGGCCGAGTCGATGGGCTGTGTCGGCCTTCGGGTGACCGCGCCCGAGGAGGTGCGGCCGGCGATCGAGAAGGCGAATGAGATCGACGATCGCTCCGTCGTCATCGACTTCCGCACCGACGTGACCGAACACGTCTACCCGATGGTGCCGGCGGGGGCGTCGAACGACGACATCCTCGTCCACCCGAGCCAGATGGGGCAGGCGCAATGAACGCGACGTCGAACGGAGCGGCTCCCTACCACCTGTTGTCGGTGCGCGTGGAGAACCGGGCGGGGGTCCTCGCCCGCGTCGCGGGACTGTTCGCGAGGCGAGGGTTCAACATCTTCTCGCTCGTCGTCGCGCCGACCCAGGATGAGCGGTTCTCGCGAATCTCGATGGTCGTCGACGTCGAGTCGGCGCCACTCAGCCAGATCGTCGATCAGCTCGGCAAGCTCATCAACGTCGTCGAGATCAGCGAGCTGCACCCCGACCGGGCCCGTGAGGCCGAACTGCTGCTCGCGACCGTCAAGGTGTCGAGCCGCGACCCCGCACTCACCGAGCTCGTCGCAGGACTCGAGGCCCGCGTCATCGAGGAGAACGCCGCCGAGACGATGGTCATGGCCGTCGGCGACACCGGGGCACTCGACGAGTTCGAGGCGGGTCTCGAGCGCTTCGGCATCGTCGAGCTCCAGCGCACGGGGCGGATCGGCCTTCCTACACTGAGCCCGGCGACGTGACGGGTGCCGGATCGTCGGAGCGTCGACGCGGGAGCGCGCGACGACTCAACCGAGAAAGACGAGGTAGCGGGTGATGGCCAAGCTCTACTACGAAAAGGACGCCGACCGGAGCGCGATCGCCGACCGCAAGGTCGCCGTCCTCGGCTACGGCTCTCAGGGGCACGCCCACGCGCTGAACCTGCGCGACAGCGGGATCGACGTGCGGGTCGGGCTCCGTCCCGACTCGTCGTCGAGGAAGAAGGCGGCCGACGCGGGACTGCGCGTGCTCGACATCGACGAGGCGACCGCCGAGGCCGACGTCGTGATGGTGCTGCTGCCCGACACCGAGCAGCCGAGGGTCTACGCCGCCGAGATGGCGCCGCACCTCGACCCGGGCGACGCGATCCTTTTCGCCCACGGGTTCAACATCCGCTTCGCGACGATCACGCCCCCGCCGGAGGTCGACGTGGCGATGGTCGCACCCAAGGGGCCGGGCCACCTCGTGCGGCGGACCTACACCGAAGGCGGCGGCGTGCCGGCCCTCATCGCCGTGGCGCAGGACCCGTCGGGCGGCGCCAAGGCGCTCGCCCTCGCCTACGCCGCCGCGCTCGGCGCGACTCGGGCGGGCGTGCTCGAGACGACGTTCACCGAGGAGACCGAGACGGATCTGTTCGGCGAGCAGGTCGTGCTCTGCGGCGGGCTGACCGCCCTCGCGACGGCTGCCTTCGAGACGCTCGTCGCGGCGGGTTACCAGCCGGAATCCGCCTACTTCGAGTGTCTGCACGAGATGAAGCTCATCGTCGACCTGATGTACGAGCAGGGCATCTCGGGGATGCGCTTCAGCGTTTCGGACACCGCCGAGTACGGGGACCTGACGCGGGGGCCCCGCGTCATCAACGATGCCGTGCGCGCCGAGATGCGGCGGATCCTCGACGAGATCCAGGACGGGCGGTTCGCCGCGGAGTGGATCGCCGAGAACGAGCGCGGGCGCCCGCTGTTCGCCGAGCTGCGCGACAAGGGCCGGGAGCACCAGATCGAGAAGGTCGGCGCCGAGCTCCGGGCGATGATGCCTTTCATCGCCGCGGGCCGCCAGCGTTTCGAGGACGTGTCCGGGGGCTAGAGGGGATCGCGCCCTGGCGCGTGGGGATCTCGGGGACTACGTCCCGGGGACCTCTACCGTCTTCCAGTTCCGCCCGCCGTTCGTTGTCCGCATGAGCAGATCGCCGTTGCCAGAGGACCAGGTCAGCCAGCCCTGGCGATGGTTCGCGAAGACGATGTCGGGGGAGCTCGGTGCGTAGCGTTCGCCCGCGATGGGTCGTGTCGCGTCGTCCGCGACCGTGAACCACGACTTCCCGCCGTCGTCGGTTCCGAGGATCGTGTCCTGGCAGGCCAAACGCCATATGAGAGGCGTCACTACGTCGACGTACCAGGAGCGAACCTTGCCGGGCGGGTAGACGGGCGTGAAGGAACGCCCGGCGTCCCGGGTGACGTAGACGATCGAATTCTCGCCTCCGGCGAAGGCGACCGCCCCGCGTGCGCCGCGGAGCACTGGCGTCCCCGTGAATACGGATCCGCTCGGCAGAGGGGTGGACGGAGGCGTCGCCGGTCGGTCGATCCAGGTCACGCCGCCGTCGGTCGTTTCGTAGATCGAGGCGAAACCGCCATTGCACCAGAAGAGGGCCCATCCCCGCGTGACGCTTGTGAACTCGACGCGCTTGTCACAGCCGAAGGGGAGCGACCCCGGGGCCGAGCGACCGGACAGGCCCTCAGCGTGATCGTCGAAGATCCTGCGCCAACTTGCCCCGCCGTTGGCGGTTCGGTAAATGACAATCGTCATCGACCCGAGTGCGCCCTCATACGCGGTGCAGGTGCCTTGGCTGCGGGTCACGAACTGTGGCACGCAGCCGTAGTTGGGGAGTACGCCAACCTTCGTCCACCTTCGGCCCGCGTCGCCGGTATAGAGGAGCGTCTGGGGATTCTTCTCCACGCCGCCGTAGGCGACCCAGGCCTTCGTCGCCGAGAGGGCGAAGGTGGCATTGATCCAGTTGGCGCCGCCGGTTACGGCAAGTCCCGGTGGGGTGACGTTGGTCCAACTCGCTCCTCCGTCATTTGTCAGTTCGATGCCCTGCACTCCACCCCCGAGGTTCTGGGAGAATGCCCACAAGGTGGTGTCGTCCACCGGCCAGATCTGCAACAGCGACTGTCCCCCGAGCACGGTTTTCGCAATCCCGTGCGCTGAGGAGCTCGACGAACGCAGTGAGCTGCCAACGCTGTTTTGTTGATTGGAGGCTGACGTCTGTCCCGGGTCGACGCTGACCATCCAGACGACGAGCGCCGGGGCAACAGCGACGAGCAGCGCGACCGTACGGTGGCGTCGGCGACGGCGCGCGAGCGGGCGGACCCTCCTCATCGGCGACTCCCTCTCAAGGGCGTAGCGACCGCTTCTCTCGCCGCGGCCAGCTCGTCCTCGCACATTGCGCCAGGATAAGTCCGGTTATCCGGGGATGGGCAGCGGCCGGCTCACCCCTCGCCACCGGGCGAAAGGAACCCCTGGGAGCACTCCGCGGCGATCCAATTCGCCTGAATGGGGCATTGCGGTGTTATCTCCTCAACGACGCTGGTACTTCGGTGGATGGGCACGGTCAATGCGGCTTCTCATCCGCCCGGGCGCGGTCGACCGTCGGAAAACCGAGCGCCTAAGGCTTGCTCCAAGTCAGGTACGCGAAGGGATGATCCGTCGTGTCGGCTATTCGCGCTCGTGTGTGTGGCCCACGACGGCCGAGAGAGATGATCGGGGTGGTTTAGCGTGGTGCTTTCCAGTCGGGATTTCGCCGCTTTCTTCTCGCCGCGACGGCGCTCAAGACAGCTGTTCGACCAGCCAGTCGATGCAGACGGTGAGGGCCTCTATGTCCGCGGGCTCGATCGCGGGGAACATCGCGATCCGCAGCTGGTTGCGGCCGAGCTTGCGGTAGGGCTCGGTGTCGACGACGCCGTTCGAGCGCAGCGCAGCAGCGAGCGCCGCGGCGTCGATTTCGGCGGCGAAGTCGATCGTCGCGACCGAGTGGCTGCGGTCGGCGGGGTTCTCGACGAAGGGGGTCGCGAACTGCGAGCGTTCGGCCCAGCCGTAGACGATCGCGGCCAACGAGTCGCAACGGCCCGTCGCCCACCCGAGGCCGCCCTGGGAGTTCATCCAGTCGACCTGCTCGGCGAGCAGCCAGAGCGTGGCGAGCGCCGGCGTGTTGTAGGTCTGGTTGAGCCGGGAGTTCGCAAGGGCGATGTTGAGGTCGAGGAACGCCGGGACGAAGCGGCCCGCCTCGGCGAGACGCGCGCTCCTTTCCACCGCGGCGGGGGAGCACGCCGCGAGCCACAGCCCGCCCTCGGAGCCGAAGCCCTTCTGCGGTGCGAAGTAGTAGGCGTCGCACTCGGCCATTGCGATGGCTAGGCAGCCGGCGGCCGACGTGGCGTCGACGATGACGAGGCCGCCGGCGGTCGTGCCGTCGGCGGCCACCGGGCGCGCGATCGGCATCGCGACGCCCGTCGACGTCTCGTTGTGGGTGAGCGCGTAGGTGTCGACGGCGTCGTTCGCGATCGGGTCAGGCCGCCTCCCTGGTGGGGCGGTGATGATCTCGGGGTCCTCGAGGTGTTGGGCGTGGGCCGCGGCGGCGGCGAACCGGGCGGAGAATTCGCCGAACGAGCAGTGCTGGCTGCGGCGTTCGACGAGACAGTACGTCGCCAGGTCGAAAAACGCCGTCGTGCCGCCGTTTCCGAGCGCGATCTCGTAGCCGTCGGGCAGGGTGAAGAGCTCGGCGAGGCCCGTCCGTACCCGTCCGACGACGTCCCGCACGCCGGCCCGGCGGTGCGAGGTCCCGAGGTAGGCCGGCGCGACCCGCGCCAGCGAGGTGACGGCGTCGGCGCGGACCTTGGACGGTCCGGAGCCGAAGCGGCCGTCCGACGGGAGCATCGAACTCGGGATCTGGGGCGTGGACACGTAGCTCTCCTTCGTGAGTGGTCGGCTTTTGGCGGAGGTGCCGCCTCGCAGCAGACTGTGCAAGCATGACAGGTGTGAGCCGCGATTCTCATCTCGCGCCGAAAAACGCCCCCGCGGGCCCACCAAAGGCCGCGTCGGGCGTGTCGCGTCGCATTGGCTCGGTCGAGGCCTCAGCGACGCTCGCCATCGACGCCAAGGCGAAAGCCCTGCAAGAAGCCGGCGTCGATGTCATCAGCTTCGGTGCGGGCGAGCCCGACTTCCCGACGCCCGCGGCGATCGTCGAGGCCGCCGCCGTCGCCTGCCGGGACCCGAGGTGCCATCACTACACGCCGTCGGCGGGTCTGCCGGCGCTGCGCGAGGCGATCGCCGCCAAGACCGGGCGCGACTCGGGTTACGAGGTCACCCCCGCCCAGGTGCTCGTCACGAACGGCGCGAAGCACGCCCTGGCGAACGCGTTCGCCACGCTGCTCGACCCGGGTGACGAGGTGGTGATCACGGCGCCCTACTGGACGACGTACCCGGAGTCGGTGCGGCTGGCGGGAGGAGTGCCGGTCATCGTGCCGACCGACGAGGCGACGGGGTTCACGGTGAGCCCGGAGCGGCTCGCCGCGGCGGCGACCAAGCGGACGAAGGCGCTGCTTTTCGTCTCGCCCTCCAACCCGACCGGCACGGTCTACCCGGCGCAGGCGATGGCCGAGATCGGCCGGCTCGCCGCCGAGCGCGGCTGGTGGGTCGTCACCGACGAGATCTACGAGCACTTCATCTACGAAGGGGCCGAGCGGCATTCGATGCCGGTCGTCGTGCCCGAGCTCGCCGAGCGCTGCGTCGTCGTGAACGGCGTGTCGAAGACCTTCGCGATGACCGGTTGGCGTGTCGGCTGGATGATCGGGCCACGACCGATTGTCGCCGCGGCGGCCAACCTGCAGAGCCAGGAAACGTCGAACGTGAACAACGTCGCCCAATTCGCCGCGCTCGCCGCCCTCGGGGGCAGCATGGAATCCGTGGCGACGATGCACGCCGCCTTTGACCGCCGGCGCCGGACGATCCACCGCCTGCTGAACGAGATCCCGGGAGTGACATGCACGAACCCCCAGGGGGCCTTCTACGCCTTCCCCTCGCTCGCCGGAGTGCTCGGCCGCTCCTTTGCCGGTCGGCGCCCGACGACGACGCTCGAACTCGCCGAGGTCGTGCTCGACGGGGCGAACGTCGCCTTCGTCCCCGGCGAAGCCTTTGGTGCGCCCGGCTACGCCCGTTTCTCCTATGCGCTTTCCGATGACGACCTCGCGACCGGCATCGACCGGTTCGCCGCGCTCGTGCGGGAGTCCGGGGACTGACCGCACCCCCGAAACGGATCACCAACCGAGCCCAAGGAGCAAGGTCCATGACACGCATCCTCGTCACCGAAGAGCTCTCGCCGCGCGGGCTCGAGGCGATGGCCGCCGCCGGGCACGACGTCGACGTCCGGCTCGGGCTGTCCCCGGACGAGCTGCGGGCGGCGGTGCCTGGGGCAGAGGCGCTCGTCATCCGCTCGGCGACGAAGGTCGACGGTTCGGTGCTTGGGGCGGGACGTGACCTCGTCGTCGTCGGCCGGGCCGGCGTCGGCCTCGACAACGTCGACGTCGACGAGGCGACCCGGCTCGGGATCATGGTCGTGAACGCGCCGGAGTCGAACATCTTGTCGGCGGCGGAGCTGACGATCGCGTTGTTGCTCGCCCAGGCGCGCAACATCCCCCAGGCGCACGCCGCCCTCGTCGCCGGGCGTTGGGAGCGGTCACGATGGGAGGGCGTCGAGCTGCACGGCAAGACGCTCGGGGTCGTGGGCCTCGGCCGGATCGGCGCGCTCGTCGCCCAGAGGGCGCTCGGGTTCGGGATGCGCCTCCTCGCCTGCGACCCCTACGTCGCCGCCGAGCGCGCCAAGCGGATGGGGGTCGAGCTCACGACCCTCGAGGACCTCGTCGCGCGCAGCGACTTCATCACGATCCACCTGCCGAAGACCCCGGACACGGTCGGGCTGTTCGGCGCCAAGCTGCTCGGTCTCGTCAAGCCCGGGGTGCGCATCGTGAACGCCGCTCGCGGCGGGATCGTCGACGAGGAGGCGCTCGCCGTGGCGATCCGCGCCGGCCGCGTCGGCGGCGCGGCCGTCGACGTCTTCGCGACCGAGCCGACGACGGACTCGCCGCTATTCGGGCTAGCCGGGGTCGTCGTCACCCCGCACCTCGGCGCGAGCACGAACGAGGCGCAGGACAAGGCCGGCGAGCAGATCGCCGAACAGGTCGTGCTGGCGCTGGCGGGCGACTTCGTGCCGTTCGCAGTCAACGTCGAGGCGGGCGCGGTGTCCGAGACGGTCCGGCCGTTCCTCGGGATCTCCGCCGTCCTCGGCCGCTTCATCGCCGCGCTCTCCGGCGGACTGCCCGACGAGCTGACCGTGGACTGCCAAGGCTCGCTCGCCGAGGAGGACGTGAGCATCCTCACGCTCGCCGTTCTAAAGGGACTGTTCGCTGCCGTCACCGACGAGCCCGTCTCGTACGTGAATGCCCGCCGAGTCGCGGACAACCGGGGTCTCGTTGTCCACGAGACCCAAACGGCGAGCTCGCCCTACCGGGTGAGCGTGATCACCGTCCGGTCGTCGCGCCACTCGATCTCCGGCACGCTCGTCGGGGGGGCGCCCCGTATCGTCGAGGTCGACGCCCATCTCGTCGAGATCCCGCCGGCGGACGTGATGCTCGTCGTGCACAACGACGACCGTCCGGGGATGATCGGCATCGTCGGCACGGCGCTCGGCGACGCCGGGATCAGCATCGTCAACATGGCCGTCGGCCAGACGGCGGGGGGCAAGACCGCCCTGATGGTGCTGGCGACGGAGCGGTCGGTGCCGGTCGAGGTCCTCGAGCAGCTGCGCCGGGCCTCCGGGATCCTCGACGTCTACCAGGTGACGACGCCCTAGCGCTCAGCCGGGGGCGGATCCGTCTCCGTCGCTCGCCTTCCCGGCGCGCGGCGCCGAGACCCGGACGGGCTCGCCGGAGCGGGACGGGACGGGCGGCCAGAGCTCGTCGGTTGACTTTCTGGCGGCGATGCGTCGGTAGGATCGCCGGGCGATGAGCTTCGGCACGTAGCGTGCCGCGGCCAGACCGAGGCCGCCGACGATCCCGGCGAGCACCCCGACGCGCACCGTGCGCCAACCCCGCCGTTCCTTCATCGCCCGTCGCCCTCCGTCTCGTGTGCGGCAACGCCATCCGTCACGGGATCCCATGACGTGCCGTCCGCCGCAGGTTAGCGGGACGCGCACGCTCGGTGACGCTTCGCGCGCCCATTGTGCTGTTTCACGCGACCTAGATGTAGGCCGTAGAATCCGGATGGGAGGGGGTTAATATCGCCGCGGCGCAGCGTTCGTCGGACCGGCAGATCCAGGTCCTCATCGTCGACCACGACCCTCTCGGTGTCGGTGGCCTCGTCGCCGCGCTCCCGTCGGCCTACGAGACGGTCGTGGCGAGCTCGGTCCCCGACGCCCTACGAGTCGGCGACCGCGGAGAGTTCGACCTCGTCGTCGTCGGCATCCCGCCGTTCGGTGGCCTCGCCGTCCTCGACGACGTCCGGGTGGCCTTCCCCTCGAGCGTCGTGCTCGCGCTCGTCGAAGACCCGGACCCGGTCTTTTCCGGCCAGCTGCGCGGCCTCGGGGCCCAGGAGGTGCTCTCGAGAAGCGGGCTCACTCCGGCAGATTTCGCCGCCGCGGTGACACGGCTCGTCGAGGCCTCGAATCCCCGCAGCGAGATCGCGGCGCGAGTCGCCCACGTCGAGGGGCTGCTCGCCGCGGTGTCAGAAGGGATCCTCGTCCAGTCGGCGACGGGGCGCGTCGTGCTCGCCAACGAACGGGCGCTCGAGATGCTGCAGGTCCCCCGCGAGGTCCTCATCTCCGCGGACCTCACGGCGGCGGGGATCGAGTTCCGCTCGGCGGCCGGCAGGCTGCTCGAGCGCGACCAGCTCCCGGACGCCGTCGCCCGCCGGACCCGGCGCCCGGTGCCGCCCGTCCTATTGCAGGTGCGACGTGGCGACGGTGAGCTGCGCTGGTTCGAGGCGACGACCTCGCCGCTCGTCCACGCCGACCAGGAGGTCCCCTACGCGGTCGTGACGGCGATCCGCGACATGACCGAGACCCAGGCCGCCCAGGAGACGATGGTGAGCGCCGAGCGCCGCGAGCGGCTCCTGCTTGAATACGCCGGCGAGGGATACCTGCTGCTCGACGCCCACGGCGTCGTGACCGAGTCGAGCGAGCCCGTGGAGCGCTTCTGGCCGCAGCAGCTCGTCGGGCGGGAACTGCGCGAGCTCGTTCTCGACGACGACCGCGCCGACTTGGCGCTTCTCTTCGACGACGTGACCGCGCGGCGGGTCTCGCCGTTGCGGGCCGAGGCGCGGGTCGTCGACGCGCGCGGGGAGATTCGCTGGGTCGAACTCACCTTCGCCAATCGTCTCGACGAGCCGTCGCTCATCGGGATCGTCGTCAATCTCCGGGATATCACGAATCGCAAGCTCGCCGAGGAGTCGGCGACGCGGCTGTCGGCGATCCTCGACTCGACGGAGGACGCCATCTTCTCCGAGACGCTCGACGGGGTCATCACGAGCTGGAACTCCGCCGCCGAGCGGCTCTACGGCTACGCGGCACCCGAGGCCGTCGGCGGGAGCTCGCTCATCATCGTGCCGGCCGACCGCCTGAACGGCGTGCTCGACGTACGCTCCCGGGTGCTGAAGCGCAATCGGGTCGAGCTCGCCGAGACAGTCCGGCGCCGCAAGGACGGCTCGACGGTCGCCGTCTCCCTCGTGGTCACGCCGCTCGTCGACTCCGCCGGCAACCTGATCGGCTCGTCGACCACGTCGCGGCTCCCCGCGGCGCGCCGCGACGAGGGCGGCGAGCCGTCGCGGGAGGAGGACCAGTTCCGGCTCGGGTTCGAGCATGGCGCGATCGGGATGGCGATGGTCGACGAGTCGGACCACCTCACCCTCGTCAACTCGGCGTTGTGCCGGCTGCTCGGGCGCGAGGAGGACGATCTGCTCGGCCACGCGCTCGCCGAGTTCCTGCACACCGGGGACCTCGAGGCGCGCCGGGGCGCGGCGTCCTCGCCGGCCAACGCCGGCCGCTTCCAGGGTGAGCGGCACTTCGTCCGCCCCGACGGGACGATCGTGACGGCGCTCGTCGAGATGTCCTCGATCCGGGGCGACGACGGCACGCCGTACCACTTCTGCCAGGTCCAGGACGTGACCGGCTGGAAGAAGAGCGAGGCGGCGCTCGGGCACCACGCCCTGCACGACCCGCTCACCGGGCTCGCCAACCGCGAGATGCTCTCGGCACGGCTCGACCTGCTCATCGCCCGCAACCGGCACGACGAGACCACGAGCGCGGTCCTCGCCATCGACCTCGACTGCTTCAAGGTCGTGAACGACGGGCTCGGCCACGCTGCCGGCGACCGCCTCCTCACCGACGTCGCCCGCCGCCTCGTGGAGGGCAGTGGCCCCCAGGACCTCGTCGCCCGGATCGGGGGCGACCAGTTCGTCGTGCTCTGCGACCGGATCGCCGACGCCGACGAGGCCGACGCCGTCGCCGAACGCGCCGTGCGCCTGTTCGACGAGCCGTTCGTCGCCGCCGGCCAGCCGGTGTACCTCACCGTCTCCTGCGGGGTCGCGGTCGTCGACGGCGCCTCGAGCGTCGACGACGCCCTGCGCTCGGCTGACGCGGCGATGCACCGTGCCAAGGACCGCGGCCGCGACCACGTCGAGCACTTCGACGAACAGTTGCGCGAGGAGGTCGCGCGCCGCTTCGACCTCGAACGCGAGATCCACTTCGCGCTGGAACGGGACGAGCTGCGGGTCTTTTACCAGCCGATCCTCACGATCGGCTCCGCGGAGCTCGTCGGCGTCGAGGCGCTGTGCCGTTGGAACCACCCGACGCGCGGCCTTCTGCGCTCGGACGAGTTCATCCCCGTCGCCGAACAGAGCGGACTCATCTCGGCGATCGGGTCCTACGTGCTCGAGCTGGCTCTGCGCCAGATCGTGCGCTGGCGCGAGGAGCTTCCCGGTTGCGAGAAGCTCTGGGTGTCGGTGAACATGTCGTCGCGTCAGCTGCTCCTCACGAACCCCGTAACGATGTGCCTCTGGGCACTCGCCGCCACCGGCGCGCCGGCCGACGCGCTCGTGATCGAACTCACCGAGACCGCCGTGATGAAGGAGATTGACAAGTCGATCAGCCGGCTTGAGGACCTGCGCGCCGTTGGGATCAAGATCGCGATCGACGACTTCGGGACCGGACAGTCCTCGCTCAGCTACCTCAGCCGGCTGCCGTTGGATCTTTTGAAGGTCGACCGCTCGTTCATCGACTCGATCGGCACGCCCGACTCGGCCGCGATCGTCGAGACGATCGTCAGTTTGGCGCGCACGCTCGACCTCGAGCTTTGCGCCGAGGGCGTGGAAAGCCACGAGCAGCGCGCCGCGCTCTACGAGCTCGGTTGCCAGTACGGACAGGGGTTCCTGTGGTCGAGGCCGCTCAGTGCCGCCGAGTTCGGACAGTGGGTCACCGGGACCTTCGCTGTGGCCGCGGCCGAGGCCTCGCCGTCTTGACGCTGCGGGCCGGGCTGGGAGAGACTGAACCCGTGATGCGAATGACTTCGTCCCTCCTCCTTATTACCTGACGACGAGCGCATCCACGCGCTCGTCTGACCTCCTGTGCCGAATGGCCAGGAGGTTTTTTGTACCCGGGGTTCGAATTCCGACTGCCGATAGGACAACTGATGCCACCGTCACCAGCTAGCCCGAAGAAGATGCCTTTCGAGAGGTACCGCCCGTACCCGCCGGTGGACCTTCCCGACCGCACCTGGCCGAACAGGTTCGTCACTCGCGCCCCGCGGTGGGTCTCGGTCGACCTGCGCGACGGGAACCAGGCCCTCATCGACCCGATGGACCCCGGCCGCAAGCGGAAGATGTTCGACACGCTCGTCGCGATGGGCTTCAAGGAGATCGAGGTCGGGTTCCCCTCGGCCTCCCAGCTCGACGTCGATTTCGTGCGCCAGCTCATCGACGACGACCTCGTACCCGAGGACGTGACGATCCAGGTCATCGCGCCGTGCCGGGCGCCGCTCATCGAGTGCACCTTCGAGAGCCTGCGCGGGGCGCGCCGCGCGATCGTCCACCTCTACAACTCGACCTCAGTGCTGCAGCGCCGCGTCGTGTTCGGTCTCGACAAGCCCGGCATCACTGCAATCGCGGTCGAGGCGGCGAAGCTGTGCCGGGAACTCGAATCGTCGCTACCGGGGACCGAAATCCGCTACGAGTACACGCCGGAGTCCTTCACCGGGACCGAGATCGACTACTCGCTCGAGATCTGCTCGGCGGTCATGGACGTCGTCGAGCCGACGCCTGAGGCGCCGATCATCCTCAACCTGCCCGCGACCGTCGAGATGTCCACGCCGAACGTCTACGCCGACATCGTCGAGTACTTCGGACGCGAGATCCCGCGCCGCGACGCCGTCATCTTGTCGATCCACCCGCACAACGACCGCGGCACGGCGGTCGCCTCCGCCGAGCTCGGCGTCATGGCTGGCGCCGAGCGCGTCGAGGGTTGCCTGTTCGGCAACGGCGAGAGGACCGGCAACGTCGACCTCGTGACGCTGGCGATGAACCTGTTCGTGCAGGGCGTCGACCCGGGCCTCGACATCTCGGACATCGACGAGCTGCGCCGCATCGCCGAGTACTGCAACCGCCTGCCGGTGCACCCCCGCCACCCCTACGCGGGCGACCTCGTCTACACGGCGTTCTCGGGTTCGCACCAGGACGCGATCAAGAAGGGGATGGCCGCCCTCGACGACGACTACGACGTCTGGGAGGTCCCGTACCTACCGATCGACCCGCATCACGTCGGGCGGGACTACGAGGCGGTGATCCGGGTGAACTCGCAGTCCGGAAAGGGCGGCGTCGCTTACATCATGGAGTCGGAGCACCAGATGGTCCTGCCGCGCCGGCTCCAGATCGAGTTCTCCCGGGCGGTGAAACGCGTGGCCGAGGTCTCCGGGACCGAGATCCCGCCCGAGGAGATCTGGGAGGTGTTCTTCGCCGAGTACCTCGCCCCGGGCGCGATCGAACTGCTCCAAGTCGAGATGGCGACGTCCGGCGACGGCGACAAGGTCACGGCCGACCTCGTCGTCGACGGACGCCGGGTCACCGTGACCGGCAAGGGCAACGGCCCGATCTCGGCGTTCGTGACAGCGGTGCGCGACGGCGTCGGGTTCGCGATCGACGTCCTCGACTACCACGAGCACGCCATCACCGCCGGGGCGAATGCCACCGCCGTGGCCTACGTCGAGACGTCGAACGGCAACGGGCTCACCCGCTGGGGGGTCGGGATCGACCAGAACATCGCGACGGCGGGGATCAAAGCCGTCGTCTCGGCGATGAACGCGAGGAACCGCGCGGCGCACCACGCCTGAGCCGGGCGACGCACCGGTTACGAGGCTAGGTCCGGTTCACCTTCGCCGAGACGACGAGCGCGACGAGTGACGCCGCGACGATGACGTACACGCCCCACCCCACGAGGTGCAAGTGGGTGAAGAGCGACAAGGCCCACAACCAGTAGAGCGTGGCGGCGAGGCCGGCCCCGGCCGCCGCCGGCATCAGTTGGCTGACGAGGTCGCCGAAGACAGTGTGCCGCGCCACGGCGAACATGAGCGCGGCGCACACGAGCACGCAGCCGGCGATGTTCGAGACGTTCCCGATGGAGACGGCCGGTGAAATGCCGGATGCGGATTGGCCGTGCACGGTCCACCAGGGGTTGAACGAACCGGCGATCATCGCACCGCCACAGGCCATGAGGACGAGCAGCCAGCCGAACCCGAACGTCGCCCGGGTTGCCGGTGGCGCCGGCGGTGCCGGGAAGTAGGGGACGCCCTGGCCCGCGGCCTCGACGCTCTCCGAGGGGATGACGCGCCCGCCCGGCTCGAACACGCGGGCCTCGCGTGGCTTCGGGGGCGACGCTGGCTCGACCCAGATGCTCGGACGGTCGCCGGCGTCGCCGGCGCCTCCGGTCGTCCCCCGGTCAGGTGGCTCGGAATGCGGCATCGTTCGCCCCCTTGGTCCTCGTGGCGTTCAGCCGCAGGATAACCCGGGCGCCGCGCCGTGGCACCCACCTCCGGGCGCCCGGCGGCCGCGTGACGCCTGCCCGGGGGGCCGTCAGGCCGACACGTGCGGGAGCCAGGCCGCCCGGCGCGCCTCGAACGCCTCGAGCTCGGCGGAGTGGGCGAGCGTGAGCTCGACGTCGTCGAGCCCGCCGAGCAGGCGCTCGCGGGCCGAGTCGTCAATCGCAAACGGCGCGCTGATCCCGGCCGCGGGCGCCCTGATGAGACGCTGCTCCACGTCGACGGTGACCTCAAGTGCCGGGTCGCGCATGACGGCGTCGAGCAGCCGGCGCCCGACCTCGGGGGTCACCTCCGCGGGAACGAGACCCGATCGCGTCGAGTTCCCCTTGAAAATGTCGGCGATGCGCGGGCTGATGACTGCCCGGAACCCGTAGTCGACGAGCGCCCAGACGGCGTGCTCGCGCGATGAGCCGATTCCGAAGCCGTCGCCGGCGACGAGGATCACGGCGCGGGCGTACTCCGGCAGGTTGAGGACGAACTTCGGGTCCCCGCGCCACTCGGCGAAGAGGCCGTCCTCGTAGCCGGTGCGTTCGACGCGCTTTAGCCACTCACTCGGGATGATCTGGTCCGTGTCGACGTTCGCGCGGTCGAGCGGCAGCGCCCGTCCGGTGACCACCTGCACTTTGTCCATGACGTGTCCCTACCTGTCGAGAGCCGGGGCGCTAGGCAAGCGCATCGGGTGTCGCGAAATGCCCGGCGACGGCGGTTGCCGCGGCGACCGCGGGCGAAACGAGGTGCGTCCTGCCGCCGGGACCCTGTCGGCCCTCGAAGTTCCGGTTCGAGGTCGAGGCGCACCGCGCGCCCGGGGCGAGCTGGTCCGGGTTCATGCCCAGGCACATCGAGCACCCCGGCTCGCGCCACTCGAATCCGGCGTCGCGGAAGACCCGGTCGATGCCTTCGGACTCGGCCTGTTCCTTCACGCGGCGCGAACCCGGGACGACGAGCGCGCGCACGCCCCGGCTCACCCGGCGCCCGGCCAGGACGGCGGCGGCCGAACGGAGGTCCTCGATGCGCCCGTTCGTGCAGGAGCCGATGAACACGACATCGACCGAGATGTCGACGATCCGGGTCTGCGGCGCGAGGCCCATGTAGTCGAGCGCCCGGGCCGCGGACTCACGGGCCGCCGGGTCGGCGAAGGAGATCGGATCCGGCACGACGCCGTCGATAGCGACGACCTGCGCGGGGTTCGTCCCCCACGTGACGCTCGGACGGATCATCGAGCCGTCGATCGCGAGGACCCGGTCGAAGCTGGCGTCGTCGTCGGTCGTGAGCGCCCGCCAGGCCTCGAGCGCCCGCTCCCAGTCCGCGCCCTTCGGCGCGAAGTCGCGGCCCTCGACGTAGGAGAAGGTCGTCGCGTCGGGGGCGATCATGCCGGCTCGCGCCCCAGCCTCGATCGTCAGGTTGCAGAGCGTCATACGCGCTTCCATCGACAGCTGCTCGACGACGCTGCCGCGGTACTCGATGACGTACCCAACACCCCCGGCGGTCCCGACGGCGGCGATGACGGCGAGCGCGACGTCTTTGGCGGTCACCCCGTCGGCGAGCTCGCCGCCGACGACGACCGCCATTGTCTTCGGACGCTTCTGCGGAAGGGTCTGGGTGGCGAGGACGTGCTCGACCTCGGAGGTGCCGATCCCGAAGGCGAGCGCCCCGAAGGCCCCGTGGGTGGACGTGTGGCTGTCGCCGCAGACGATCGTCATCCCCGGCAGGGTCAGACCGAGCTCCGGGCCGATGACGTGGACGATCCCCTGGTTCGCGTCGCCCATCGGATAGCAGGTGACGCCGAACTCGGCGCAGTTGTCGGCCAGGGCTCGCAGCTGCCGGCGTGAGATCGGGTCAGCCACGGGCCGGTTGACGTCGGTCGTCGGCACGTTGTGGTCGGCGGTGGCGACGGTGAGGTCGGGCCGGCGCACGACCCGGTCGGCGAGCCGCAAGCCGTCGAAGGCCTGGGGCGAGGTCACCTCGTGGACGAGGTGGAGGTCGACGTAGAGCAGGTCCGGTTCCCCGTCGCGATTCCCGGCGCGCACAACGTGGTCGTCCCAGATCTTGTCGGCGAGCGTCCGCGGTCGCATCGGAACCTCAGTTGACCGTGACGATCTCGACCTCGAGGCGGCCGTTCGGCGCTTCGTACTCGACGTGATCGCCGGCGTGACGGCCGATGAGAGCTTGTCCGAGCGGCGATCCGACCGAGATGACGGTGATGTCGTCCCGGCGTTCCTCGATGGAGCCGACAAGGTAGCGTTCGACGCCCTCGTCCTTGGCGTAGCGGATGCCGACGACCGAGCCGGCGGCGATTCCCCCGCCCGGCGAGGAGGACCCGACGATGACGGCCTCACTCAGCATCTTCTGGAGCTGGCGGATCCGCGACTCCATCTTGCCCTGGGCGTCCTTCGCGGCGTGGTAATCGCCGTTCTCTGAGAGGTCGCCGAGGGCGCGCGCCGCCTCGATCGCCCGGGCGATCTCGATCCGGCCCCGCGTCGTCAGATCCTCGAGCTCCTCGACGAGTCGGGCGTGCGTCTCGGGGGAAAGATGCGTCTCAGCCATCTATTCGAGGATACCGGGTCGGAAAGCACCGCCTCGGCGACGCGCGACCGGCAGGGACCGGCAGACAATGGGCGCAGATTGACGGTTCGCGGGTGGCCAGTCAGACTTGTCCTGTCATGGTGGTCGGGCCACGGGCCGCCGCCATCCAGGTGGGTGCCCGACCCCTGTGCGCCAACTTGTCCATATCGTGGACGGCGTTGTGGTCGGTGGTCGCTCGTGAGACCGAACTCCACCGACCCCGGGATCGATCGATCGGAGTCAAAGGTCTTGGCTGCTTACAACATCGCAGTCATCGGCGGGGACGGTATCGGTCCCGACGTCGTGGCCGAGGCCCTCAAGGTCGTCGCGGCCGCGGGTGTCACCTGTGCCACGACCGAGTACGACCTCGGAGCCGGGCGCTACATGCGCACGGGCGAGACCCTGCCCGACGGCGTGCTCGCGGAGCTGCGCGGCCATGACGCCATCCTGCTCGGCGCCGTCGGTCCGCCGGTCGGTTCGCCCGACGTGCCCGCCGGGGCGCTCGAGCGGGGCCTGTTGCTCCGGCTCCGGTTCGAGCTCGACCTCTACGTCAATCTCCGTCCCTGCAACGGGATCCCCGGCGCGATCGCGTCCGACGCGGACTTGTGCATTGTCCGAGAGAACACGGAAGGTCCCTACGCCGGCGATGGGGGCCTGTTGCGGCGTGGCACCGCGTGGGAGGTCGCGACCCAGGGATCGGTGAACACCCGCCACGGGGTGGAGCGCTGTGTGCGGTTCGCCTTCGAGCTCGCCCGGACGCGGCCCCGCCGCTCCGTGACGCTCGTTCACAAGGCGAACGTCCTCACCTACGCGGGCGACCTGTGGAGCCGCGTCTTCGACGAGGTCGCGGCCGATTTCCCGGGAATCACGATCGCGTACAACCACGTCGATGCGGCGTGCATCTACCTTGCGACTGCACCCGACCGCTACGACGTCATCGTCACGGACAACCTGTTCGGCGACATCCTGAGCGACCTCGCCGGGGCGGTGACCGGGGGGATCGGCCTCGCCGCGTCGGCGAACCTCAACCCGGAACGCACGGGGCCCTCCTTGTTCGAGCCGGTCCACGGCGCGGCCCACGACATCGCCGGCACCGGCCGGGCGAACCCGCTCGCCGCGATCCGTTCTGCCGCGATGATGGTCGGATGGCTCGGTAACGACGAGGCAGAGACCCGAATCACGAAAGCGGTCCTCGACGTGCGGTCCGAGATGGCGGCACGAGGTGCACAATTGACGACGACGGCAATCGGCGATGCCGTCGCAGAAAGGTTGTAGGGATGCCGATCACTCCGACATCGAAGATCTGGATGGATGGTGAGCTCGTCGACTGGGCGGACGCCAAGATCCACATCCTTACGCACTCGCTGCACTACGGGACCGGGGTGTTCGAAGGCATCCGCGCCTATCCGACCGCGAACGGACCCGCCGTCTTCCGTCTTGCCGACCACGTCGCCCGGTTCGACCGCTCGGCGCGCACGCTCATGATGAAACTCCCTTTCAGCCAAGACGAGATCTACGAGGCCACCCGGACGACGGTGCGGGAGACCGGCCTCGACGCCTGCTACATCCGGCCGATCGCGTACCTCGGCTACGGGGAAATGGGGATCTACCCCCTGACCTCGGAGGTGCACGTCGCCATCGCCGCCTGGTCATGGCCGTCGTATCTCGGCGCTGACGCGATCGAGAACGGCGCCCGGATGAAGGTCAGCTCGTGGGCCCGCAACGACCCGCGGTCGGTGCCGGCCTCCGCCAAGGCGACCGGGACGTACATCAACTCCTCGCTCGCCAAGACCGAGGCGATCCTCGCGGGCTACGACGAGGCGGTGATGTGCACGACCGAGGGCTACTTGTCGGAATGCACGGGGGAGAACGTCTTTGTCGTCCGCCGCGGTCGGCTCTCCACGCCGCGCGCCTCGGCGTCCGTCGCCCTCGAGGGGATCACGTGCGACTCGGTGATGACGATCGCGCGTGACCTCGGCTACGAGGTCGCCGAGGAGTCCCTGCGCCGTACCGACCTTTACATCGCCGAGGAGGCCTTCATCACCGGCACGGCCGCCGAGATCGTTCCCATCGCCTCGGTCGACGACCGCGTGATCGGCGACGGCACGCCGGGCCCGATGACCCGGGCGATCCAAGGGGTCTTTTTCAAGGCTGTTCGCGGGGAGGTCGACCAGTACAAGAACTGGCTCGACTACGTCAACTAGGCCGGCCGACCGTCGTGCCCGGTAGCGCCCGATGACCCAGCCGAAGTTTGCCCCCATCGCCATCGAGGACGAGGTGCGGCCGGCGTACCACCTCGGCCCACCGCGCCCGTGGGTCGCGAACCGGCCGGCCGATTTCCGGGCTGGACGTCCCCTGTCGGGCCCCGGGACGGGGACCGCCGGCCCCGATCAGGGTTTCGCGCTGCTGCTCGCCGGGCGGCTCTCCGACCGGCTCGTGCTCGCGCCCGGAGAGCGGCGTGAGGACGTCCTCGTCGGGGCGGTGGGCGTCGCGCTGCGCCGGGCGAGCCTTTTCGGGCGCGCCCCGGTGCTCGGCGACGTCGAGCTCGCCCTCGCTATCTTCGGGTACCTCTCGCCCGCGCCGGACGAGCTCGTCGAGTTCCGCCGGGGGCTATTCGCCGGCGTGAGCCACGACTACTGGACCCAGCGCGAGCTCGCCAACCGGATCCCGGTCTCGACATTGCGGTGCAAGCCGACCGAGATCGACGTATCCGGGTCGGGCTGGCGCGCGCTGATCGGGGCGTGAGCCGGGAGCCGATACCGTCCACGCGGTAGTAGCGGGGGAAGGGGGGCCTTGTGACCAGACTCGCCGAGGAGGCGGTCGCACCCACGCCGCCCGCGTCCGACGGCGGCGCGCCGGCCGGGCGGGTGCTCGACCACGGAGTCGCGACCGTGCGTCCGCGCACGACCCGGATCAGCCAGGTCGTGACGCTCGTCGCCGTCGTCGTGCCGCCCGTCGGGATCCTCTCGGCGGCGGGCGTGCTGTGGGGCGTCGCCTTCCGGCCCCTCGACCTCGTCCTGTTCGCCATCTTCTACGTCGCCACGGGACTGGGGATCACCGTCGGCTACCACCGCTACTTCACCCACCGGTCGTTCGAGGCGATCCAACCCGTGCGGATCGCCTTCGCCATCCTCGGCGCGATGACCCTCCAGGGCCCGTTGACGCAGTGGGTGACCGATCATCGCAAGCATCACGCCCGCTCCGACGTCGACGGCGACCCCCATTCGCCGCACCTGTCGGGCACCGGTTTCCTCGGCACCGTAAAGGGCCTCGTTCACGCCCACGTGGGCTGGCTGTTCACGACGAAGGGCATGGAGCGTGGCGACATCTACGGACGCGACCTCTACGAGGACAAGACGATCCAGCTCATCGACCGCTGTTACCTCGTCTGGGTCGCGCTCTCGGTCGGATTGCCGTTCCTCATCGGCTACGCCTGGACCGGGAGCGTCGGGCGCGGCCTCGAGGCGATGGTGTGGGCGGGGCTGATCAGGATCTTCGCCTTCGAGCACGCCACGTTCGCCGTGAACTCGGTGTGCCACACCTTCGGCCGGCGCCGCTACGAGGCGAAGGACGCGAGCACGAACAACTGGGTCGTGGCGGTGCTGACGTTTGGCGAGGGGTGGCACAACAACCACCACGCCTTCCCGCGTTCGGCTCGCCACGGCCTGCGCCGCACGGAGGTCGACCTGTCGTGGATCGTCATCCGGGCTCTCGAGCGCTTCCGGCTTGCGTCCGCGCCCCGGCTGCCGACGCCAGCGCAGATGGCGCGGGTGGCAAGGACGTAGCGTGCTTTATGTCTGCGGCGCCCCGGGGCCGGCCGTGCGCCAGTGCGACCGGGCGAAGAGGCACTGGACGTCGCCGATCCGCCGCTCCAGGAACGCCGCCTCGCAGTAGCAGAGGTAGAAGTCGAAAAGCAGGTGGAACGTCTCGTCGAGGCCGAGATCGTCGAGCCTGCCCGCGTGGGACTCCAGCCCGGCTCGCCACCGCCGCAGGGTCTCGGCGTAGTTCGGTCCGATGTCGTCGAGGGCGACGAGCTCGAAGTCGGTGTGGCGCGCCGTCGCAGCGAGGATCGCCCCCACCGACGGCAGGCAACCGCCCGGGAAGATGTGGCGCTTGATGAAGTCCCGGCTTTGCTTGGCGCGCTCGAAATACCGGTCGGCGATCGTGATCGCCTGCAGCGCCATCAGGCCCTCCGGTTTGAGCAGCTCGGCGCACTTGGCGAAGAACCGGGGGTACTGGCGCCAGTCGACGGCCTCGATCATCTCGACCGAGACGAGCTTGTCGTAGGTGCCGGTGAGGTCCCGGTAGTCGCTTTGCAGCACCGTGACCCGGTCGGCGAGGCCGGCCGCGGCGACCCTTTCGGTGGCGAACTCGAACTGGTGCCGCGAGAGCGTCGTCGTCGTCACCCGGCAGCCGTAGGCGCGCGCGGCGTGGATGGCAAAGCTGCCCCAGCCGGTTCCGATCTCGAGCACGTGGTCGGTGGTGGTGAGCTCGAGCTTGCGGCAGAGCCGGTCGAGCTTTTCGGTCTGCGCATCCGCGAGCGACATCCCCGCTGACGCGAACAGCGCGCACGAGTAGGTCATCGTCTTGTCGAGGAAGAGCGAGAAGAACTCGTTGCTCAGGTCGTAGTGGGCGCTGATGTTGCGGCGGTCGGCGCGCCTGCGCCCCAGGCGTTCGAAGAACCGGACGCGCGCCCAGAGCACGGGCGCGGTCAACCGGTGCGCGAGGAGCTGGGCGCGCTCGGTCGGGTCGAGGTTGCGGATGATGACGCGGACCGCGACGACGAGATCGTCGAGGCTGGCGACGGTCCACCATCCCGAGAAGAAGGCCCTTCCGAGCCCGCTGCTTCCCCCGGTCGCGACCGCGGTCCACGCCGCGGGCGAGCGCACGGTGATCTCGGGGACGACGAGACCGTCAACCGGCGCGCCGAACACCCGGCGAACGCCATCCTCCATGATGGCGAGGGCGCCTTCGTGCACGCCACCGAGCAGGCGGACGATGACCACCCGAGCCAGACGGTCGCGCAACCGGCGGCGGCGCACCGTTTTCGGTGGCCCCGGCGCGATCGACGGCCCGACACCCGCGCGGGCCAGGCGCCCTTCGGGCTTTGCGACCTCGGTGCTGGTCATCGTCCAACGTAGGCACCGCAAACCCGGTGTCGTCAAGCGACCGCGCGCCAAAAGCGTCCCGGGGTGCCCGGGCGCGCCGCGTGACGAGGGCCTCGGCGTGTCGCGGCGCGAAACGGCGGGCGCGCACGGACCCGCGGGATCGGCGCGATGCTTGGCGGTCGCACAAGCCGATCCATTTCGTCTGCCGCTCTTCTCTCCCTGCATCCCACGCCGATGATCACCGCCACCAACCTCGAGCTCACCGTCGGCGGCCGGACGCTTCTTTCGAGGGCGACCTTCCATGTCGGACCGGGCGACCGGATCGGCCTGGTCGGCCGCAATGGCGCCGGCAAGACGACGCTCACCCGCGTGCTCGCGGGCGACGCGCTCCCGACGCAGGGTTCCGTCCGGCGCTCGGGCGCGATCGCGTACCTGCCCCAGGATCCGAGGACCGGGGACCTCGACGAGATCGCCCGGCACCGGATCCTGTCGGCACGCGGGCTGGTGCGGATTCTCGACGATCTCGCCGACGCGGCTGCGAAGATGGGAACATCCGACGACGGCGGTCGTGTCGACGCGATGTCCCGCTACGCCAGGGCCGAGGAGCGGTTCGCGGCACGCGGCGGCTGGGCCGCGGAGTCCGAGGCGGCCTCGATCGCCTCGAGCCTCGGACTGCCCTCCGGCGTCCTCGCCCAGCCGCTCGGCACGCTCTCGGGCGGCCAACGGCGACGCGTCGAACTCGCCCGGGTCCTTTTCTCCGGGGCTCCGACGCTCCTCCTCGACGAGCCGACGAACCATCTCGACGCCGACTCGATCGGATGGCTGCGGACGTTCCTCCGTGCCCACGAAGGCGGCTGCGTCGTGATCAGCCACGATGCCACGCTCCTTGAGGAGACGGTAAACCGCGTGTTCCACCTGGACGCGAACCGGGCGACGCTCGACATCTACAACGTCGGCTGGCGCGCCTACCTCGAGCAGCAGGCGACCGCCGACCGCCGCCGCGCCCGGGAGCGATCCAACGCCGAGCGCAAGATCGCCGCCCTGCGCCAGCAGGCCGACCGGATGCGGGCAAAGGCGACGAAAGCCTCCGCCGCCCACCAGTTCGACCGGCGGGCCGCGGGCCTCGCCGCCGGCCTGCCCGAGGTGCGCCGCCGCGAGAAGGTGGCGAGGATCCGCTTCCCCGAGCCCGCACCGTGCGGGAAGACCCCGCTCGCGGCGAGCGGGCTGGTGAAGTGCTTCGGTTCGGTCGAGGTGTTCCGGGGCGTCGACCTCGCGATCGACCGGGGCTCCCGAGTCGTCGTGCTGGGGCTGAACGGGGCGGGCAAGACGACCCTGTTGCGCGTGCTCGCCGGGATCGAGCCGGTCGACGCCGGCACCGTGCGGAACGGGCACGGTCTGCGCCTCGGCTACTACGCGCAGGAACACGAGACGCTCGACCCGGCCGCATCGGTCTTCGCCAACGTGCGGCGGAGCGCGCCAGCGACGATGACCGATGTCGAGCTGCGGCGGATCCTCGGCGCGTTCCTCTTCGGGGGCGAGCGTGTCGAACAGCCGGCCGGGACGCTCTCGGGTGGCGAGAAGACCAGGCTGGCGCTCGCCTGCCTCGTGGTCTCCTCGGCGAATGTGCTCCTCCTCGACGAGCCGACGAACAACCTCGACCCGGCGAGCCGGGCGGAGGTTCTCGCCTCGCTGCACCGCTACGCCGGGGCGATCGTGCTCGTCACCCACGACCCGGGTGCGGTCGAGGCCCTGCGGCCGGAACGGGTCCTTCTCATGCCCGACGGCGTCGAGGACTACTGGACCGACGACCTCGCCGACCTCGTCGCTCTCGCCTAGACGCGCAATTGGCCCCGGGGCCGTCCTCGACAGGGAGGGCGCCCGTGGGCCCACCGCTAGCCTGGACCTGGACAGGGACGGGAGCGACCTGTCTCTCAGGAAGTTCCCAGGCTGGGCCCAGACGGATCCGAGACGCCGGCGCCATGCTCGATGGTGACAAGGAACGTCGACGGCGTGCGATGCCGTGGACTTGAGTGGAGATCTGAGGAACGAGGACCGATGGATGAGATGAACGAGAACCTGACCCCGCCGCAAGGCGGGGAGGCGGTGACGCCGGGCGCCGGCGCCGCCGGCCCGGGCGGATGGGCCCCGGCGGGCTCGTCTGCCGATCCCGGGGGGCCGACAACCGCCGAGATCCCGGGCGCGGGCTCCGGAGGGTGGCAGTGGTCGCCACCACCACCGCCGGGGGACGACCGCGCACGGGGCGCAGGCGGCGGCCGTCGCATGCTCGTGCTCGTGGTGGTTGTCGCCCTGCTCGCGGGCATCCTCGGTGCAGGCCTCGACGCCGCGTTGCGCAGCAGCTCGACCCCGTCGGGCACCGCGGGCGCCTCGCCGACGACGACAAGCGGCATCCCGCTCGCCGGGGGCCAGGCTGCCATCGCCCAAGTGGCGGCCGCGGTCGACCCCGCCGTCGTCGACATCACGACGGACGTCGCGAACGAGGTCGCGACGGGTGCCGAGCAGGCCGAGGGGACCGGGATGATCATCACGCCCTCGGGAGAGGTGCTCACGAACAACCACGTCGTCGCAGACGCGACGAACATCCGGGCGACCGTCACCGGCTACGGCACCTACAAGGTGAAGGTGCTCGGCGTCGACGTGAACCAGGACGTCGCGCTCATCCAGCTCGTCGGCGCGCCGAAGGACCTCCCGTACGTGCGGCTCGGGAACTCAGCGAGCGTCCAGGTCGGCGCCCCGGTCGTCGCGATCGGCAACGCGCTCGGCCTCGGCGGGAGGCCCACGGTGATCAGCGGGGCGATCACGGCGATCGGCCGGACGATCACCGCGAACGATGTCTTCTCGACGACGACCAGTGAGACGCTGCACAACCTGCTGCAGACCGATGCGCCGATCGTGTCGGGCGACTCGGGCGGCCCGCTCGTCAACCTGAAGGATCAGGTCATCGGCATGGACACGGCCGCGCAATCCGCGGAAGCGACCGGCGGGACCGAAGGGTTCGCCATCCCGATCAACGAGGCGCACAACATCGCGCTCCAGATCATGCGCGGGAAGTCGTCCAATCTGATCCACCTCGGCGAAACCGCCTTCCTCGGCGTCCTGACAGGTGAGGCGCCGACGTACTACACGAACCCGTTCGGTCTCCCGACCGGATCGTCGGGCCCGACGTCCGCCCCGGCGGGCGTCTACATCAGCGCGGTCTACGCGGCGACCCCGGCCCTTCGGGCGGGTCTCCAAGCCGGCGACACGATCACCGCCGTCGACGGCACCGCGACGAAGACGAACGCTGAGCTGCTGGCGGCGATCGAATCACACCAGCCGGGTGCGCGGATCACGGTCACCTACGTGGACTCAGGCGGCACCTCCCACACGGTCACGGTCGTCCTGGCCGGGATCACGCGGTAACGAAGCGCTGTTCGGTCACCCCGGGCGCACGACGCCCGGGGTGACTTCGCGTCGGCGGGGAGCGCGGTCGTCGCGGTGGCCCCGGGGGGAGCGAATCGTTGCTATGACTGATCGGGTCCGGGGCGTCCAGGCGGCGTCAGCGGCCGTCGACAAAGGTGGTGCGATGCGCATCATGATCGTGGCCCCGCCCTGGTTGCCCGTCCCACCCTCCGGCTACGGGGGGACCGAGGCGGTCCTCGACGGGCTGGCGCGGGGGCTGCGCGCCGCGGGCCACGACGTGTTGCTCTACACGACCGGCGAGAGTACCTGCGAGGTCGAGCGCGCCTTCGTCTTCGAGCGCGCGATCGGCGTCGGCCAGGGTGGCGCGGCCCAGGAGATCCGCCAGGTCGTGCACGCCTACGAGATGGCCGGTGGCTTTGATGTCGTGCACGACCACACGTTGATCGGGCCGCTGTACTCGGAACGTTTCCCCCGTGTCCGCGTCGTCACGACGAACCACGGGCCGTTCGAGAGCGATCTCATCGACCTGTACCGGATCGTCGCCGATCGCGTCCCCGTGATCGCGATCTCGCGACACCAGGCCGCGACGGCCGGCGACGTTCCGATCGCTGCGGTCATCCATCACGGGGTCGAGCCGTCGGAGTTTCCGGTTGGCGACGGTTCGGGGGGGTACGCGCTCTTCCTCGGCCGGATGAACCCGACCAAGGGGGCGCACGTCGCGGCTGCCGTCGCCCGCAAGGCCGGCATCCCGCTGCGCATCGCAGGCAAGTGTCAGGAACCACTGGAGATCGACTACGTCGAAACGGCGATCAAGCCATTGCTCGGATCCGACGTCGAATACCTCGGCGAGGTCGACCGTGCGGCGAAGCTCGAGCTGCTCGGCCGGGCGACGGTGTTGCTCAACCCCATCTCCTGGCCCGAGCCGTTCGGGATGGTGATGATCGAGTCCCTCGCCTGCGGCACGCCGGTGGTGACAACGCCGTTCGGGGCGGCACCCGAGATCGTCGACGACGGGGTGACGGGGTTCGTGCGCGACGGCGAGCAGGCGCTCGTTGATGCGGTTGTCCGCGTGGGCGAGATCGATCGCCGGCGTTGTCGCGCCGTGGTCGAGGGGCACTTTTCGCTGCGACGGATGGTCGACGAACACGTCGACCTCTTCCGGCGCGTGATTGATCGCGGATGACGGGGCGCGATCTGGCGGGCGTCGCGTTGCCGCCCGGTCGTCGTGGAGCGGGGGAGCGGTGACGGTCGACGCCTGGATCTTCGGCGGCCAGCCCGCCCTCGGCGGTTCGGCGGCAGGCACGGTCACCCTCGTCGAGGGGACGAGCTTCGCGATCTCGGCCGCGTCTGGCGACATCAACCCCGGGGGGGCCCAGGGGCTCTTCTACCGGGACACGCGGTACCTGTCGGGATGGCAGCTGCGGATCGACGACATCCCCGTCCAGCCGCTCGCCGTCGTGTCGAGTGACCCGTTCGCGGCGCGCTTCCTCGGACGTGCCCAACCGGGCGAGGGTCGCTCGGACAGCACGCTTTTCGTCGTTCGGGAGCGGTTCGTCGGCGACGGGATGCGGGAGGACCTCGTGCTGCGGAACCTCGGCGGCGAGACGACGGCCTGCCTGATCGCCGTCGCCGTCGAAGCCGACTTCGCCCACCTTTTCGACGTGAAAGAGGGCCGCGCCCGTTCCCGGGGCACAACCGACGTCGTCGTCACGGACTCGGCGATCGAGGTCACGCACCGCTATCGGGAGAGCAATCGGGCGATCACCGTGGTCCTGCCGCCGGGTTCGAAGGCGTCGTCCGGCGTCATCACGATCGAGGCGGTCGTGGCGCCGCGTGGTGAGTGGCGGACGTCTTTCGAGATCGACCTGGAGATGGATGGCGAGTCGGTCGAGCCGCGCTATCGCCGTGGCGTACCGGTGGAAACGTCGTCGTCGACGACGCGGCTCCGCTCCTGGGAGCAGACGACGCCAACGGTGGAGACCGCTGACGAGGGCGTCAACCGGACGCTCGGTCGCAGCATCCCCGATCTCGGCGTGTTGCGGATCTTCGACCCCGACGAGCCGGACCTGGCGGTCCTGGCGGCGGGCGCGCCGTGGTTCATGACCCTTTTCGGGCGCGACTCGCTCATCACGTCGTGGATGACGCTCGGGGTCGATCCGACAATTGCGGTCGGCACGCTCACCACGCTCGCCCGCTACCAGGGCGAGCGCGAGGACGCGCGCACCGAGGAGCAACCGGGACGCATCCTCCACGAGGTCCGCTCGGGCATGACCGGTGTCGCGGCCCGGGGCGAGGATTCCATCTACTACGGGTCGATCGACGCGACCCCGCTCTTCGTCATGCTCCTCGGCGAGCTGTACAACTGGGGGGTCGACGGCGGGGTCATCGACCGCCTGCTGCCGCACGCCGACCGGGCGCTCGACTGGATCGAGCGCTATGGGGACCGGGACGGCGATGGCTTCGTCGAGTACCAGCGGTCGACGAACCGCGGCTTGGTGAACCAGGGCTGGAAGGACTCCTTCGACGGGGTCAACGACGCCCGCGGGAGAATTCCGGAACCCCCGATCGCCCTGTGCGAGGTGCAGGGGTACGTCTACGCCGCCTACCTCGCCCGGGCCCGCATCGCCCAGGCGCGGGGCGAAGCCGCGACGGCCGAGGCGTTCACGGAACGGGCGACGCGTCTGCGCCGGGTGTTCAACGAACGCTTCTGGCTCGAGGACCAGGGGTATCTCGCGCTCGGTCTCGACGGCCACAAGCGCCCGATCGACTCGCTCACCTCGAACATCGGCCACTGCCTGTGGACCGGCATCGTCGAGGAGGGCTATGCGGCCCGGATCGCCGCGCATCTCGTCTCCCCCGAGATGTTCACGGGTTGGGGCGTCCGCACGCTGGCGAGCTCGATGAGCGCCTACAACCCGGTGAGCTACCACAACGGCTCCGTCTGGCCCCACGACAGCGCCATCGTCGCCGCGGGGCTGATGCGTTACGGATTCGTCACCGAGGCCCAGCAAATCGCCAACGCCCTGTTCGACCTCGCCGCCGCCTTCGACGGCCGGCTCCCGGAACTCCTGTGCGGGTTCGACCGCGAGGAGTTCGCCGCGCCCGTGGGCTACCCGACCTCGTGCTCCCCGCAGGCGTGGGCCTCGGCGACGCCCTTCAGCCTCCTCCGCACCTTGTTGCGACTCGACCCCTCGGTCGGCGACGGCGCGATCTGGCTCGCGCCGAAGCTGCCGGGGCGCCTCGGCGAGGTACGGATCGGGCACGTCCCGATCGGGCGGCACCGTGCGACGATCGAGGCGGCCGGGACGAAGGCGAGCGTCCGCGGCCTCGGAAGCGAGATGCGCGTGATCGCCCAGCCCCGCCCCGTTCGTCCGTCCGGAGAGTGAGGCCGGCCGACACCTACTGACCCGGTGCGGTCGATCGCGCCGCAATACTGAGGCCGAACCAATCACCGGGCCAGATCGGAGGTTCCCGTGGAACGGATCGATGCACCGCTCGTCGCCGCAGAGCGCCCGATGCTCGAGGCATGGCTGGAGTTCGAACGCGCGACGCTGGCGCTGAAGTGCGCCGGTCTCGCCCCGGAGCAGCTCGCGACTCGGTCGGTCCCGCCTGCGACGCTCTCACTGCTCGGGCTCGTGCGGCACATGGCAGAGGTCGAGCGCTACTGGTTCCAGCGATGCCTCGTCGGTGCTGACCGGCCGTCGATCTACCGCACCGATGCCGAGCGCGATCGCGCCTTCGACGGTGCCGAGCCGGCAACCGCCGCCGAAGATCTCGCCGCCTGGGAGCAAGAGTGCGCAGCCTCCCGGTCGGTCGTTGCCGGGATCGACTCGCTCGACACGATCGGCGCGGGATCCTGGCAGGATAGCGAGGTTTCGCTGCGCTGGATCCTCGTCCACATGATCGAGGAGTACGCCCGGCACAACGGTCATGCCGACCTGTTGCGACAGACGATCGACGGCGCGGTCGGCCTCTGACTGCGGCCCGCGCGCCCGTCGAAGGGCGCGATCGCATCCCCGGCCACACGGCACCCTTCGGCCATACTGGTGAAAGGCCTGCTGAGGGAGAGATCGCGTGACGGAAACGTCGAGCTTCGGTGCCTCGCGGCGCGAGAGCCACGACGCAAGCTCGTTCTACGGCCGTTTCACCCCGCCCGTCATGTCCGCGGACGACGAGATCTGCGAGTGCTCGGTCCGCGACTCGATCATCCTCGGTGACTCCCGGGACATGTCCAAGGTGCCTGCGAAGTCCGTCGCGCTCGTCTGCTCCTCGCCGCCATATTTCTCCGGCAAGAGCTACGAGGAGGAGATGGGGCACGGTCACATCCCCGCGACCTACATCGAGTACCTGCAACAGCTCGCCGACGTCTTCGCCGAGTGCCGCCGGGTCCTCGAGCCCGGCGGCAGGATCGCGATCAACGTCGCCAACCTGGGGCGCAAGCCCTACCGCTCGCTCTCCGGGGACGTGACCCGCATCCTGCAGGACGATCTCGGATTCCTCTTGCGGGGCGAGATCGTCTGGCAGAAGGCCGTCGGGGCGAGCGGCAACTGCGCCTGGGGTTCGTTCATGAGGCCGTCGAATCCGGTGCTGCGCGACGTGACCGAGCGCGTGATCGTCGCGAGCAAGGGGCGCTTCGACCGGGCCGTCGACGCCAAGCGCCGGACGACGCTGGGTCTGCCGCACGAGGCCACGATCTCCAGGGAGGACTTCATGTCCTGGACGCTCGACGTCTGGCAGATCCCCCCGGAGTCGGCGACCCGCGTCGGACACCCCGCGCCGTTCCCGGTCGAGCTGCCCCGCCGGCTCATCGAGCTCTACACCTACCAAGACGACGTCGTCCTCGACCCGTTCATCGGGTCAGGCACCACGGCGGTCGCCGCGATCGCGGCTCGCCGGCACTACGTCGGTTACGAGACCGACCGGAACTACGTCGCACTGGCGCGACGCCGGGCGAAAAGCGCGCGCAAGGCTCGCGAACAAGACGCCGCCTAGACGCGCCGCGCCGGGCGGACCTGGGGATTTCCGGCCCGTCCCTTCTCGGCCCGCCGGTTTGTTGGATAAGGTCACGACGATAAAGAACGCTTCTCGACGTTGAAGGAGCGAGCCCGATGCGTGTCGTAGGGAGACGGGCCGGCGTCACCGCCTGCGCTGCGCTGCTGCTCACCGGGACAGTCCTCGCGGCCTGTGGGAACGCGTCGACGAACCTCTCGACCGCCGGGAACACCCAGGGGGTGTACCCGCACCGGATCGTTGTCGGCGGGCTCGCCTCGATCACCGGCCCGTTGCCCGCCGACTTCGCGCCGGCGATCGCCGGAGCCCAGGCCTACTTCGACTGGGTGAACGCCAACGGTGGCGTGAACGGGCGAAAGATCGACTTCGCCTACAAGCTCGACGACGGGTCGGACCCGTCGGAGGACGCCACTCAGGCGCGCACCCTCGTCGAGCAAGATCACGTCTTCGCCGTCGTTCCCGTCGCCACCCCCGAGTTCTCGGGCGGCCCTTTCCTCGCCCAGCACGACGTGCCGACTTTCGGGCTGCAAGTCAACACGAACGCCGACTGGGCGGGCCTGAGCATGTTCGGCAACACCGGGTCGTACACGGCCTTCGAGTCCGCACAGCTCCAGGCTGCCTATCTCGCCCAGCTGCATCACGTGAAGGCCGCGGCGCTCATCGCCTACAACATCAGCCAGTCGAGCGAGGGCTGCCAGGGAGTCGCCAACGCCTTCCGCCAGTACGGCATCCGGGTCGTGTTCGAGGACCTCGCCGTTCCGGTGCCGGCGTTCGACCTCAGCGCCGACGTGACGAGGATGAAGTCGCTCGGCGTCGACATGGTCACCTCGTGCCTCGACGTGTCCGGCGACATCTTGCTTGCGCACACGATGCAGCAGGACGGCATGACCAAGGTGGTCCAGTACTGGTTCGACGGCTACGACCAGTCCGCCCTGAAGGCCTACGCCCCGGCGATGCAGGGCGTCTACTTCATGCTCCAGCACGTGCCGTTCGAGGTCACCCAGCTCTATCCCGGCCGCTACCCGAGCATGGACCGCTTCGAGGCGGCGCTCGCGCGCTACACGCCCGGCAACCCCCCGTCGGAGGCGGCGTTGGCCGGATGGACGAGTGCCGACCTTTTCGTGACGGGGCTGCGGATGATCGGGCGTGACGTCACGCGCACGCGTCTCGTCGCCGCGATCAACTCACTCACGCTGTACACGGCACACGGCCTCGTCGCGCCGATCGACTGGCGCACCGACCACACCGGCGTGAGCACGATCTACAACTGCAGCGTCTTCGTCCAGGTGCGCGGGCACGAGTTCGTCCCCGTCTACGGCACGCCGCCGAGCGTGTTCAGCTGCTTCCCGGTGCCCAACCCCGCCCACGGCCCCATCCACCGGGTGATCCCCATGCCGCCAGGCGTCCCGCCCCTGACGGCCCCGGGTGGCGGGGGCGGTTAGGGACCGAGGGCGCCGCTCCAATTGAGTCAGTTCCTCTCCTACGCGCTCCCCGGCATCCCCTACGGGTGCGCCTACGCCCTGATGGCCGCCGGCCTCGTGCTCACCTACAAGGCATCGGGCGTGTTCAACCTCGCCTTCGGCGCCCAGGCCTACGTCTCGGCGATCGTGTTCTACGTCGCAGTCGCCGACGGCTGGCCGAAGTGGGCGGCGTTTGTCGTCGCCGTCGTCGTCCTCGGTCCAACGCTCGGCTACATGCTCGACCGGCTGCTCTTCCAGTACGCGCGCACGGCGCCGCCGCTCGTCCGGCTCGTCCCGGCGCTTGGGCTCCTGATCGCGATCCCGAGCGTGATGCAGATGATCTTCGGGACGAGCCAGCGGCTCGCGCCCCCGGCGCTCGCGCTGAACCCCGACCACGTCTACTTCCGGATCGGGTCCGTCGCCCTGACGGGCGTGGAACTGCTCACGACGGGCGTGACCGTCGTCGTCATCGCCGGACTCGCCGTGATGTTCCGCTCGAGCGCCCTGGGGCTGCGGATGCGGGCGGTCGTCGAGAGCCCGCGGATGACCGAGCTCGCCGGGATCCGGGCCGACCGGGTCGGCACGTTCGCCTGGATGCTCTCGAGCCTGCTCGCCGGGCTCGCCGGCGTGCTTTTGGCGCCGATCTACGCCGCGCTCGACCCCTCGTACTTCACCGCGTTGCTGGTCGCCGCCATCGCGGCCGCCGCGGTCGGCGGGTTCGCCAGCCTGCCACTCACCCTCGTCGGCGGCGTCGCTCTCGGCGTCGTCCAGGAGGTAATCGGCGGCTACCTGCCGTCCGGCACGGTGCTCTCATCGGGACTGCGGCCGGCCTTCCCGTTCGCCGTGCTGGCGGTGTTGTTGGTCGCGCGACGCTCCTTCCGCCCCGCAGGCCAGCTCGGCGACCCGCTCGCCGCGTGCGACCCGCCACCGGCATCGCTGAAGCCGCCGGCGCACATGACCGAGGTCGCGTTGGGCTCGCGGGCCTTCACCGGTCTGCTCGTGGCCGTCTTCATCGTCATCACGCTCGTGCTCGTCCCGGGGAACTGGGAGTTCGCTCTCACCCAGGGGCTCGTGTTCGCGATCATCTTCTTGTCGATCACGCTGCTCACCGGCATGAGCGGCCAGATCTCGCTCTGCCAGGCGTCGTTCGCCGCAGTGGGTGCGTTCACCGCCGGACAGCTCGCCACGCACTTCGGGACGGCGCTGCTGCTCGGCGTCGTCGCCGGTGGCGTGCTTGCCGGGATCGTCGGGTTCGTGGTGGCCGTCCCGAGCCTCCGGCTCGGCGGGATCGCGCTCGCACTTCTCACGTTGTCGTTCGCGCTTCTCGGAGACAACGTCCTTTTCCAGTACCCGTGGTCCGGCAACGGCGCGACGGGTCTCAGTGTCCCGCGCCCGACGATCGGGGCCGTCAACTTCGCGGGCAGCGGCGCCTTCTTCTGGCTCGCGCTCGTCGTGCTCGTGGTCGCGGCCGGGCTCGTCTGGCTCTTGCAGCGCGGATCCGTCGGCGGGCAGCTCGGCGCCCTGCGCGCCTCGGAGGTCGGTGCCGAGTCGATCGGGATCGACGTCCGGAGGCTGCGTGTCATCGCCTTCATGCTCTCGGCCGCGCTCGCCGGGATCGGCGGCGCCCTCTACGCCTCGCTCGAGCAGACCATCTCGCCGACGGACTTCAACTACGAGTTCTCGCTCGTCTTCGTCGTCGTCGTGGCGACCGTGGGCGTCTACTCGGTCGCCGGGGCGATCGAGGCCGGGCTCGCCTACACCGTGCTCCAGCAGTTCGTCAACAACCTGCCGGATCGCTACGGCTCGCTCGTCGCCCTGATCTTCGGGCTCGCCGCCGTCACCTACGTGCGCCACCCGGAGGGGGCGGTCGAGTACGCCCGGCGTTGGGTGCTCGACCGGGCCGAGCAATTCGCCCGCTTCCTCACGCGCAACGACCCAGTCGAGGCCGAGCTCCCGGTCGGTGCGGGACACGGGGGGCGCTGAGAATGGCCCTCCTTGTCGCCCGGGACATCTCGAAAAGCTTCGGCGGGATCGTGGCTTTGAACAGGCTCTCCGTGTCGATCGAGGAGGGCGAGGCCGTCGGTCTCGTCGGACCGAACGGGGCCGGTAAGACGACCCTTTTCAACTGCCTGACCGGTCTTGTGCGCCCGGACACCGGATCGGTCTCCTTCGACGGGATCGCGATCGACCACCTCCCGACGTTCCGGCGCACGAGGCTCGGGATCGGCCGCACGTTCCAGCGGCTGGAGCTGTTCGCCGGCATGACCCCCCGTGAGCACATCCTCGTCACCAAGCGCGTCCGTGGCGGGCGGGGGAGGCTCTGGAAGGACCTGCTCGGCGTCGGCCGGCCGAGCGCCCAAGAACGACGCGAAACGGACGAGATCCTCGCCCTCGTCGGCCTCGAGAGAGAGGCCGACGTCCCCGTCGAGGCGTTGAGCCTCGGCCACGGGCGCCTCGTCGAACTCGCCCGGGCGCTCGTCGGTGAGCCGCGGCTCCTCATGCTCGACGAGCCCTCGTCGGGTCTCGACCGAGCCGAACGCGTCGAGCTCGTCGCCATTCTCGACCGGGTCCGCGCCGAGCGCGGTGCGGCGGTCCTCCTCGTCGAGCACGACCTCGAGATGGTCGCCGCCGCGACGCAGCGTCTCGTCGTCCTCGATTTCGGCCGCCTGATCGCCGACGGGCCGATCGACCAGGTGATCGCCGACCCCGAGGTCCGGCGCGCCTACCTCGGGCACCTTCCGGCGGCGCCGGGGACCGTCACCGCCCCGGCCCCCGCCCGCCCGGGTGCGGGGTCCTCTGTGCAGGCGACGGCCAGGCCGCTTCTCGAGCTGCACGACGTGGACGTCGCCTACGGCCCGTACCGGGCGCTGTTCGGCGTGTCGTTCCAGGTCGCCGAGCGCTCGGCGGTCGCGCTTGTCGGGCCGAACGGGGCCGGCAAGTCGACGGTCGCCCGCGTCGTCACCGGGCTCGTCGCCCCGAGCGCCGGCAGGATCGACTTCGACGGGGCCGACGTGACGCGGCGGCCCGCCTGGCGGATCGCCCGCCTCGGGGTCGCCCACGCCCCCGAGGGACGGTCGGTGTTCGCCTCGCTCACCGTCGAGGAGAATCTCGCGCTCGAGTTCCGGCGCGCCGTTGGCCCCCGGGGCCTCGCCGACGCCCTGGAGCGCGCCTACGAGACGTACCCGCGGCTCCGGGAGCGACGCGACCAGCTCGCGGGCACACTCTCGGGCGGCGAGCAGCGGATGCTTACGCTGGCGAGGGTGCTCGCCGTCCCGCAGCGTCTGCTCGTCGTCGACGAGCTATCGCTCGGGCTCGCTCCGGCGATGGTCGACGAGGTGTTCGAGGCCCTGCGCGCCGTCCTTGCGGCGGGGACCGCGCTCTTGATCGTCGAACAGCACGTCGAGCGGGCGCTGGAGCTCGCCGGGCGCGCCGTCGTGCTCTCCGAAGGTCGCGTGACCCTCGACGGACGCGTCGACGAAGTCCGGGACATCGCCTCGACGATGGTCGGCCCGCTGCGCGACGTCCTCGGCTCGTAGGCACGAGTGGGACGGGCGCCCCCTTTGCGACGACGGACGAGACAGAATGAGTCCATCCGAACGCTCCTCGTCCTCCGTCATGCCAAATCCGACTGGTCGAGCGGCCCGGGCGGATCCGATCTCGCGCGTCCCCTCGCGGCGCGGGGCCGTCGCGGGGCCGACACGATTGGCCGCTTCATCGCCGAGTCCGGCAACGTGCCGGACGGCGCGGTTTGCTCACCGGCGGTGCGCGTCATCGAGACGATTGAGCGGGCGATGGCGGCCGGGAAATGGGAATGTGCCGTTCGGGAGTCGGACCGGCTCTATGCCTACGGGTTCGACGCGCTCGTCAGCGAGGTCCGCCTCGAGCCCGACGCGACCGGCGTGTTGTTGGTCGTCGGGCACGAGCCGACGTGTTCCGAGGCCGTGGCCCACCTGATCGGCGGGGGCCAGGTCCGGATGGCCACGGGCGCGCTCGCCCGTGTCGACTTCGACATGAGCTGGTGCGAGCTCGACGCGGGCACGGGGGAGCTGCGCTGGCTCGTCACACCGCGTCTTCTCGGCACCGGCTAGCGGGGCGGCGGGGGCCAGGTCAGAGCTTCGCGAACGCCTCGAGCACGGCGTCGAGGTGGCGCTCCTCGAGGGCGGCGCTCGCCTGGACGCGCAACCGGGCCCTGCCCTCGGGAACGACGGGGTAGGAGAAGCCGACGACGAGCACCCCGAGCTCGAAAAGGCGCGCGCTCGCGGCCTCGACCTTGTGGGCGTCGCCGAGGACGATCGGGATGATCGCGCTCTCGGCGTCGTGGCACTCGAATCCGAGTCCGCGCAGACCGGTGCGCAACCGGGTGGCATTTCTCCGGAGCCTTCCGACCCGTTCGGGCTCGGCGAGGAGGATTTCGATCGCGCGCGTGGCCGAGCAGGCGACCGTCGCGGGCAGCGCGTTCGAGAAGAGGCTCGGCCGTGCCCGCTGGACGAGGAGCTCGATCAGGCGCTCCGAGGCGGCGACGAACCCGCCGGCCGCGCCGCCGAGGGACTTGCCGAGCGTCCCGGTGACGACGTCGACCTCGCCGAGGATGCCGAAATGCTCCGGCGTGCCGCGTCCCGCGGCCCCGAGCACCCCGATGCCGTGCGAGTCGTCGACGACGACGACGGCGTCGTGGGCCCGGCACAGGCGCACGATCTCCGGCAGGGGAGCGAGATCGCCCTCCATGCTGAACACGCCGTCGGTGACGATCCAGCGCAGTCCGCTCGGGTCGGCCGAGGCGAGGGCCGCCTCGAGCTCGGCCATGTCGTTGTGGGCGTAGATCTTGCGATCGACTCCGCGGGTCTGGCGGACCGCGTCGATGATGCTGGCGTGGTTGAGCGCGTCGGAGATGACCGTGTCGCCGGGGGCGGTGACGGTCGGGAAGAGGGCCTCGTTGGCGTTCCAGCAGCTGACGAAGGAAAGCGCCGCCGGCGTGCCGACGAGCCCGGCGACCGCCCGCTCGAGCCGGTCGTGGACGTCGAGCGTCCCGCAGATGAACCGCACGGACGCCGTCCCGGCACCGTGTGAGGCGAGCCCCTCGATGCCGGCCGCGACGACGTCCGGGTGGTCGGCGAGGCCGAGGTAGTCGTTCGAGCAGAGCACGATGACTTCGCGCCCGCCGATCGTCGCCACGGGCCCCATCGGACCCGAGATCGCCCGGAGCTCCTTGTACTGCCCGGCACCCCGCAGCTGGTCGACGATCCCTGCGGCCCGCCGGTCGAAGACGTCGCGGGCGGTCACGGCGCGCCGATCTCGAACACGACCTTCAGCGCCGCCCGGCTGGCGATCAGCGCGAACGCGTCGTCGAACTTCTTGAGCGGCAACACGTCGGTGATGAGGGCGTCGAGGTCGAGCCGGCCCGAGAGAAGGAACCGCTCGACCGCGTACCAGGTGTCGAACACCAGCCGCCCGTTGATCCCGAGGACTGTCGCGCCTTTGAAGATGATGTCGTTCGGGATGTCGAGGGCGACGGCGGAGGCCGGCAACCCGAGGAGCGCCGCCGTGCCGCCGTTGCGCAGCGCCGTGAACCCGCCGCGCAGCGCGTCGGGGTGGCCGCTCATCTCGATCAGCACGTCGGGGCCCTCGCCGGCGGTGGCGCGGCGCACCTCGGCCACCCAGCCGGGATCGGTCGCGAGCACGACCTCGTCGGCGCCGAAGTGGCGGGCGAGCTCCAGCCGGTGCGGGTCGACGTCGGTGGCGAGGATGCGGTCGGCGCCGAGGAAGCGGGCGATCGCGATCGAGGCGAGCCCGATCACCCCGGCGCCGGTGACGAGCACGCTGCGGCCCGACACCCGGGCCGCCGTGACGGCGTGCATCGCGTTGCCGAGCGGGTCCATGATCGCCGCAGCGAGCTCGGGGATGCGACGGTCGAGCGCCCAGATGTTGCGGTCGGGCATGGCGACGAACTCGGCGAAGCAGCCGTCCCGGTCGATGCCGATGATGTCGATGCGCTCGCAGATGTGGGCGCGCCCGGTGCGGCAGAGCTCGCACGTCCCGCAGCCGATGTGGCCCTCGCCGCTCACGCGCTGGCCGACCGAGACCCGCGACACGCTGTCGCCGACGGCGGCGACGGTACCGGTGAACTCGTGGCCGACGACGATGCCCAACGGCACCCGGTTCGCGCTCCACTCGTCCCAGTCGTAGATGTGGCGGTCGGTCCCGCAGATGCCGGCGTAACGGACCGCGACGAGCACTTCACGCGGTCCGATCGACGGTCGGGCGGCCGTCGTGTCGAGGTCGAGGCCCGGCTCCGGGCGAGCCTTGCGCAGTGCCGACATCGCTGCGTAGCCCACGCATCTCTCCTCTGGTTGGCGAACCTCTCTCCCAACGTACCCAAGCCTCAGGCGGGAAACCGCCCGCGGGCACGGGGCGCGGGCGTCGCCGGGGTGGTGCCGGGAGCCCGCCACGCTGACGCGGATCGTGGAGCGAAGGACATGAGATGGGCACAGGTGACGTTAGGGTCCCCTTATCGAGTCTCCGGGGGAAGGTGGCGATGTTCGAGAACCGGCTCCGATCCTGGAATTGGCGCCCCACGCCGCGCGACGTCGCCGTCGCCGTCCGCCAGGCCCGGGAAAGGACCGAGGACGCAGCGGAGATGGAGTAGCGGACCGCGCTCGGCGAGGAACTGCGCCGGATGTCGGTCCGGGTCTGGCAGCGGCTGGGCCTCGCCTCGTTCCGCGTTCGCCTCGCACACGCGTCGGGCTCGACTAGGAGGGCGATGTGAACACCGCCGGAGAACCGACGTCGACCGAGGGCCCCGCCGCTCCCGAGGGCGGGGAACCGGCGGGCAAGCGGGTGGATCTCGTCCTCGAGGGGGGCGGGGTGAAAGGGATCGGCCTCGCCGGGGCGATCTCCGTTCTCGAGGAGAGCGGTTACACGTTCCCCCGGGTCGCGGGCACCTCGGCCGGGGCGATCGTCGGCGCGCTCGTCGCCGCAGGGATGAGGAGTGACGCGCTGACCGAGCTGATGGCGACGCTCGACTACACGCGGTTCCGGGACGAAGCCCCGCTCGATCGCGTGCCCGTCGTCGGGAAGGGCCTGTCGCTTTGGCGCAAACTCGGCATCTACAAGGGCGACTACCTTCACGGCTGGATTCGGCATCAGCTTGCCCAGCTGGGCGTTCGCGACTTCGGCGACCTCTACGAAGCCGACGCGGGCAGCAGCCTGCCGGCCGGAGAGCAGTACAAGCTCGTCGTGATGACTTCGGACGTGTCCCGCGGACGGCTGCTTCGACTCCCCTGGGACTACCGGTCCGACGGGATCGACGCGAACGCGCAAGCCGTTGCCGACGCCGTGCGCGCTTCGATCTCGATCCCGTTCTTCTACCGGCCCGTCACGCTCAAGATCCCGCACGCGCCGCCATCCACGCTCGTCGACGGCGGCATGCTCTCCAACTTCCCCGTCGCCGTCTTCGACCGCACGGACGGCAAGCCGCCTCGTTGGCCGACGTTCGGGGTCAAGCTCTCCGCTCGGCAGCAGCCCAACCAGGTCGGCCACGTCGTCAAGGGCGATTACAGCTTCGCGATGGCGATGCTCGGCACGATGCAGAGCTGGAACGACCAGATGCACCTCGACGATCCGGCCGTGATCGCTCGGACGATCTTCGTCGACACTCTCGGCGTGAAGGCCACCGACTTCGCGATCGACCGCCAGACCCAGGAGAAGCTCTACCGCAACGGCCGTCTCGCGGCGCAACGCTTCCTGGCGCGGCTCGCCACTCGCTGACCCTGGGCCGCGACTCGGCGTCGCGCGAGAGCGAGCAGTCGAGATCGCGGCAGCTCACACGGACGGAGCCGGGGCGTAAAGCATCAACCGAATGCGGATGAAGCATCAGCTGACTTCGCGAACGAGTCAGCCGAAACGTGACCGCGATCAACGGACCACGCCAAGTCGCGGATCAAGCGAAGCGATAGAGAAAACAGTGGGGCCGGAAGGGATCGAACCTTCGACCAAGGGATTATGAGTCCCCTGCTCTGACCACTGAGCTACGGCCCCTCGCCGGGCTTCCAGCTCGACACTCTGCCACCTACGGATCCTCCCCACCGAACCGCCCGTCAGTCGGTATCCGCCGCGCGGCTCGGCGCCCCAGCGGCGTCAGACGGAGCTGGCACCGAAGAGATCGTCGAAAAGACCCGTGCTGAGGTACCGCTCCCCGGTGTCGGGAAGGACGACGACGATCGTCTTGTCCGCCATCTCCTCTCGTTTGGCGACCTGACTCGCGGCGCACAGGGCGGCCCCGCTCGAGATGCCGGCGAGAATGCCCTCGGTCCTCGCGAGGCGGCGGGCGGCCTCGGCGGCGTCGGTCCCCGTGATCCGCATCACCTCGTCGAAGGCCGCCGGGTCGAGTACCGCCGGGACGAATCCGGGACCGATGCCCTGGATCCGGTGGGGACCGGGAGTCCCGCCCGAGAGGACGGGTGACTCGTCGGGTTCGACCGCGACAACGTGGATCGAGGGCATGCGGCGCTTCAGGTCCTTTCCGACGCCGGTGATCGTCCCGCCGGTGCCGACCCCGGCGACGAAGGCATCGAGCCCGCCTTTCAGGTCATTCCAGATCTCGCGTGCGGTCGTCTGGCGGTGCGCGTCGGGGTTCATCGGGTTCTCGAACTGCTGGGGCATGAACCAGCCGTTGTCCGCGGCGAGTCGCCGGGCGATCTGGACTGCGCCAGGCATTCCCTCCGCGGCGGGCGTGAGGACGATTCGGGCGCCGAAGGCGGTGATGATCCGGCGGCGTTCGACGCTCATGCCTTCAGGCATCGTGAGGACCGCTCCGTACCCTCGCGCTGCCGCGATCATGGCGAGACCGATGCCCGTGTTGCCGCTCGTGGGCTCGACGATCGTGCCGCCCGGCGCGAGTGCGCCGGAATTCTCTGCCGCCTCGATCATCGCCAGGGCGATGCGGTCCTGCACGCTGCCACCGGGGTTCACGCTTTCTAGCTTGCCGACGAGGCGCGCCGGAAGTTCGGCGGCGAACCGGTGGAGCTCGACGAGCGGTGTTCGACCGATGAGCTCGGTGACGTTGTCATAAACGGCCATCTGGCACGTCCTCCTCCCGCTCCTCCTCTTCGCCCGTCATCCAGGTCGCGGGGAGGCGGTCCTCGACCGTCGGCTCCTCGACGCGGGCTCTGGCGAGCGTGACGCAGTGGCCCCTCGCCATGGCGACGACGGAGGGGAACGGTACGCCGTCCACTACGAGCGCGTGCGGGCCGATCCGGTAGTGCTCTCCGACGACCACCGGGCCGAGGAGCGAGCACCTGACGCCCAAGGTCACATGGTTGCCAGTCGTCGGGTGGCGCTTCGCGCCCTTCGCATCGGCCCAGCAGCCGTGGCCCCAGAGCGTGACCCCGTGGTACATCATCGCGTCGTCGCCGACGACCGCCGTCTCGCCGATGACGACGCCCATCCCGTGATCGATGAAGAACCGCCGGCCGATGATCGCGCTGGGGTGGATTTCGATCCCCGTCGCGAGCCGGGCGAGCTGGGAGATGAGGCGCGGGAAGAAAGGGACGTGCAGCTTCCAGAGCGCGTGGGCGATCCGGCAACACCAGATCGCCCAGACTCCCTGGTAGAGCTCGACGTCGAGGGCGTGGACGCCGCGGAGCGCGGGGTCCTTGCGGTAGGCGACCTTCAGGGTGTCGAGCATCTCCGGACCTTTGACGCTGGTTGGCGCGTGATCCCTGGACCGTATCCGTTTTCCGACCTGCCCGGCGAGGGACCCCCGGGTCCTGGGCGTGATTCGGTGGCGGTGCATCATTGTCCGAGAGGCGCATGACGGGTTGCCCCGGGGTCGGGGAGGGCCAAAGTTGACACGGCGCAGATCGCTCACGAGGTCGCTCTACCGGGCCGCCCGCGCCTCTAACAACCTGCGGGCGATCTCGCGCAGTCCTGGTGCGTACGCGAAACACATCCTACGACGCAGGGCGTACGCCCGGCAGTCGGGTCTCGCCCGGTCAATTCTCCGGGCGCTCGGGCTGTCGAAGTAGGTGCCTGCGGGCTACGCCGGTGGCCGGTCTTCGGGCGGGATCCGCAGCTCCGGGGGAGAGACTCGAACTCTCAACCACACGGTTAACAGCCGCGTGCTCTGCCAATTGAGCTACCCCGGATCGAACGACGGCACGTTAGCAGTGCATGCCGCGCACGGTGGCCGCACCCGGACAAGCGCTCGCAGGGTTCGCCGCGGGGCTGGAAATGACTCGGAGATGCGCCCGATGGCGTGGGAGAACGTCCATGTTGATTCGGTGTCCCGCCGCGAGCATTCCGCGCGGACGCAATGAGGTCGCCGCACCCGCGGGCCGGGTCAGTCGCCCTCGAGGTAGTCCCTGAGGGGATGGGCGAGGGCGGGCTGGCGGAGCTTGGCGAGCGTCTTCATCTCGATCTGGCGGACCCGCTCCCGTGTCACGCCGAAGATCTGACCGACCTCCTCGAGCGTCCGGATCTTCCCGTCGTCGAGCCCGAAACGGAGCCGGACGACCTCCTGCTCGCGGGGGGAGAGCTCGTGGAGGGCGTGCTGGACCGCCTCATTCAGCATGACCCTGGTCGCGGCGTCGAGCGGGACCTCGGCCGTGCGGTCCTCGACGAGATCCGAGAGACTGAACTCCTCGTCACCGCCACCGATCGGCTGCTGCAGCGAAATGGTGTCCTGGCTGATGCGCTGGATCTCGCGTACCCGGTCAGCGGAGAACTCGATACGGGCCGCGATCTCGTCGATCGTCGGATCGCGGCCGAGCTGCTGGGAGAGTTGACGCTGGACCCAGATGACCTTGTTGATCGTCTCGACCATGTGAACGGGGATGCGGATCGTCCTCGCCTGGTCGGCGACGGCTCGGGTGATCGCCTGGCGGATCCACCATGTCGCGTACGTCGAGAACTTGAACCCGCGGCGGTAATCGAACTTCTCGACGGCGCGCATCAAGCCGAGATTGCCTTCCTGGATGAGATCCAGGAAGGCCATGCCCCGGTTGCGGTAGCGCTTGGCGATGGACACGACGAGCCGGAGGTTCGCCTCGGTGAGGAGGTCCTTTGCCTCCTGGCCCTCGGCGACCTCGCGCTCCGCGGCGCGGCGCTTCGCCAGCGGGACCTCCTCGGGCGCGCCGTCTCGCAGCCACGCCTCGAGGCGGTCGTGGGCGGCGCGTCCCCGTTCGATCCGTTTCGCGCAGAGCACCTCGATATCCGCCGACAGCAGTGACACGCGGCCGATCTCCCGCAGATAGGCGCGTACCGGGTCACCGGAACTCGCCGCACCGGTGCCGTTCGTCGAGCCGGAACGCAGCGTGCGGATCGCCTCGGTCGCCTGTTTCTCGAGACTCGCCGCTTCCCGCCGCGTGGGCCCGTCGGCCCGGCGTGACCGGGAACGGGCGCGCCGTTCGGCCTTCGATGGCGGCCCGGAGAGCTGGAGCCCGGCGTCGGGGTCCCGTTCGCGCGGTCCAACGCGTCTCATGCCCCGCCCTCCTGCTCGCGTTGCGTGAGCCACGCTACCAACCGTTGCGCGGCCTCCTCCGCGCCGGAGGCCGTGCCCGGACGGACGAGCGGATCGCGCAGGGTCTCGAGCTCGGTCCGCAGCCAGGCACCCGCGTTCAGCACCGCGACCAAGTCGTCGGCCCTTCCCGCCTGTTCGGCGACGCGTCCCTCGGCTTCGAGCTCGCGTAGGACGCGCTCGCTCGCCGCCCGGACGAGTTCGATGTAGGTGCCGCCGACGTCGAGCTCGTCGGGTATCTCGGAGACGGCCAGGCGGCGGAGGAGATCGCCCGAATCCGGATCTGCGATGTTGATCGCCTCGGTGAGGTTCGCCGAGTCGACGAGCGAGCGGAAGGCGTTCCGTTGCACCGGGTCGACGAAGAGCACGTCGCTGATCAGGGCGCGGGCCTCGTCGGGACGGTCGAGCACGAGAAGGAGGGCGTCCCGCCCCGCCCGCAGCTCGGCGCCGATCTCCGGGGCGCGCCCAGACTTTCGGCCACGCCCTTCCGATTCGACGTCCGTCGGGCCGCCGTCGCTGGCGGGACCGTCGCGGTCGTCCCAGCGTCGCCCGGGGCCGGGGGCTCGCTCGTCGGGCTCTGGTTGCGGGCGGGACTGCACCGCGACGAGGAGCTCGCGCAGCCTTTTCGGGTCGAGGCGGGTCCGGTCGGCCACCCCGACGAGGTACTGGTCGCGGACGAGCTCGTTCGGGTGCTCGGCGATGGCCTCGATCGCCAACTCGGCGGCCCGGCTACGACCCTCGGGCGTGCGCAGGTCATGGGCGCCGAGGGCCTGTTCGACCCGGAAGCCGAGGAACGGCTGGGCGTGCTCGACCGCCGCGGAGAGCGAGGCGGGTTCGCGCTGGGCGAGCTCGCCGGGGTCCGATCCCGTCGGCAGCACGGCGACGGCGAGCTCGAGCTCGTGGCGCTTCTCCCACTGGTACAGGCGTGCCGCGGCCGCCTGCCCGGCAGCGTCGGCGTCGAAGCAGAGCACGATCTTCCTGGCGAAGTGGGCGAGCAGCCGGAAATGGTCCTCGGTGAGCGCCGTGCCGCAGGTCGCGACGACCTGCCTGATCCCGGCGACGTGGAAGCCGATGACGTCCGTGTAGCCCTCGCACACGACGACCTCGTGCGCGTGGGCGATGTCCGACTTCGCCCAGTTCAGCCCGTAGAGCGTGCGCCGCTTGGAGTAGATGGACGACTCGGGCGAGTTGCGGTACTTCGGGCCCGGTTCCCGGTCCGTGCTCCGCAGTCCCTCGGGAAGGACGCGTCCTCCGAAGGCGATCGCCTGACCACCGGGGTCGAAGATCGGGAACATGATCCTTTCCCGGAAGGCGTCCTGGAGCCGACCGCGTTCGCTCTCGTACGCCAGCCCCGCCTCGCGCAGGACCGGGCCCGGGAGTCGCAGGGCCCGCACGAGCTCGTCGAATCCCGCCGGCGCGTAGCCGAGGCGGAACTTGCGGACGACCTCGCCGTCGTAGCCCCGTGATCGCAGGTACTGGCGCGCCCGGCCGGCCTCCGGGTTGGCGAGCAGCCGCTCATGGTAGAAATCGACCGCGGCGGTCATCGCGGCGAGCAGTTCACGGCGTCGGCTGCGATCCGCGTTCCGGTCGCGGTCGTCGTCGTAGCGGATCGTGATCCCGGCACGGTTGGCGAGGCGCTCAACGGCCTCGACGAAGTCGACCCCCTCCGTTGCCCTCACGAAGCTGATCGCGTCGCCCGAGGCCTGGCAGCCGAAGCAGTAGTAGAGACCCTCCTCGGCGTTCACGCTGAACGACCCCGTCTTCTCGGCGTGAAACGGGCAGAGGCCGACGAAACGACGGCCGACGCGCTTGAGGGCGGTCTGCTCGCCGATCAGCGCGACGAGGTCGGTCGCGGCCCGGACCCGGGCGACATCCTCGTCGGGGATTGCCATGGACCGGACGGTACCCGTTCGCCGCGTCGTCTGGACGCGGGCGGGCTCAGCGTGGCTCGCGCCGGGTCACGAAGCGGAGACCGGACCAGTCGGCGTCGACGGCGGCGACCTTGTTGTCGACGAGGCCGAGCGTGAGGCCCGCGAGGCGCACGACGCCGTCGGTGAGATCGCTCTCGTGGCCGCCGGCGCGACGTGGCCAACAGATCCAGAGTGCCGGCGTCGCGACGCCACAAGCCCGGATCGTACGAAGCGCGGTGCCGAGCTCGCGCTTCGTGCGGGCGAAGACGATCGTCACTTCCGCCGCGCCGAGATCTGTCGCGCCGCCCGCGCCGAGAAGCGCATCCCGGCGGCGGACCTCGACGCCCGCCGGGGGGTCGTCGAGCGTCCAATCCGCGGGAGCGCCGATGACGAGGACGCACGCCCCCCCGACGAGTCCGAGCTTCCTCGCCTGTCCGGCGGCGTCGGATGGCACGGGAATCCGTGATCCGTGACGATCTTCAGGACGCGATGCGGTCCTGGAGCTCGGACACGACTCGCTCGATTGGCACCCGGTCCTGGAGCGTCGAGTCGCGCTCGCGGATCGTCACCGCGTTGTCGGTGAGGCTGTCGAAATCGACGGTGACGCAGAACGGCGTGCCGATCTCGTCCTGGCGGCGGTAACGGCGCCCGATTGACTGTGTGTCGTCGTAGTCGCACGTCAACGTGGCCTGGCAGCGGTGGAGTACGTCATGGGCGAGCGCGTCGAGCGGTTCCTTCCTCGACAGTGGGAGCACGGCGACCTGGAACGGCGCGAGCTGTGGGCGGAGTCGCAGGACTGTGCGGCGTTCCCCGCCGACCTCGTCCTCGTCGTAGGCGGCGAGGAGGAAGGCCATCATCGCCCGCGTCGCGCCCGCGGAGGGTTCGATGACGTACGGCGTGTAGCGCTCACCGCTCACCTGGTCGAAATACTCGAGCCGGACGCCCGAGAGCGCGCTGTGGGCCTTCAGGTCGAAATCCGTCCGGTTGGCGATCCCTTCGAGTTCGCCCCAGCCCCAGGGGAAGGCGAACTCGATGTCCGTCGTCGCCGCCGAGTAGTGCGACAGGTCCTCGGGGGCGTGCTGGCGGAAGCGCAGCCGGTCCTTGCCGATCCCGAGCCGCTGGTACCAGGCGAGCCGCTCCTCGCACCAGTAGGCGAACCAGCGGCTGGCGTCGGCCGGGGGGACGAAGTACTCCAGCTCCATCATCTCGAACTCGCGGGTGCGGAACACGAAGTTGCCCGGCGTGATCTCGTTGCGGAAGCCGCGGCCAAGCTGGGCGATCCCGAAGGGGGGCTTGCGGCGCATCGTCGTCATCACGTTCAAGAAGTTGACGAACATCCCCTGGGCGGTCTCTGGCCGCAGGTAGGCAACGGCGGACTCGTCCTCGACGGGGCCGACGAAGGTCTTGAACATGAGGTTGAACGGCCGGGCCTCGGTGAGATCGGCGGAGCCGCAGTTCGGGCAGGCGCCGTCGATCTGGTCGGCGCGCCAGCGTTCGTGGCAGGACCGGCAGTCGACGAGCGGGTCGACGAACGTCTCGAGGTGGCCCGACGCCTCCCAGACCTTCGGGTTCGTGATGATCGCGGCCTCGATTGGCACGACGTCGTCGCGTTCGCGCACGACCGCGCGCCACCAGGCATCCCGGACGTTCCGGAGCATCAGCGCGCCGAGCGGTCCGTAGTCGTAGGTCGAGCGGATGCCGCCGTAGATCTCGGCGGAGGGGAAGATGAAGCCCCGCCTCTTCGCGAGGTTGACGATCGTGTCGAACAGCGCCGTGTCCTCGGTTGGCGCGCGGTCCTGTTTGGGACTTTCCTCCGACATATCCCGAGGTTAGCCCGCGCCGCCGCCGCAGAATCCTGCCGGGACACCGTCCGCCCTACCGCCCGGTGGCGATCACGCCGGTGCGGTCTCCTCGGCGACGTGATGGCGCGTCGTTCGCAGCCGCCGATCGAGATGGTGCTCGACGGCGGAGGTCGCGAGGCGCTCCAACGCGTCGACCGTCGGACCGTCAGGTTCGGCAAGTGCCCGGGCGAGGCCGCCCGAGCAGATGCGCTGGGCGAGCTCGACGACCGCGGGGGAGGCCGCCTGTCCGCGCCGGCAGTCCTGGCAGAGGAAACCGCCTTCCCCGGCGTCGAATGCGACGAGGGGGCCGGTGCGGCCGCAGTGGGCGCAAGAGTCGGTGACCGGCCCGACGCCCTCGACCGCAAGGAGCCTCAGGCAGAATGCCGCCAGGGTCACCGGCGACGCGGTGGTCTCGAGGCTGCGCAGCGCGCCGACGAGGAGCTTGTAGAGCGCGGGTGAGCCCTGGTGGTCGACGGTGACCTGGTCGACGATTTCGAGCATCGTCATCGCCGGGCCGAGGCGGGCGAGGTCGGAGCGGATCCCCCGGAAGACGTCGATCACCTCGACCTGGGTCACGATGTCGAGATCCCGGCCCCTCCAGCACATCATGTCGACGTGCGTAAGCGGTTCGAGACGCGCTCCGATGTGGCTCTTCACCTTGCGGACGCCCTTGGCGACGGCGCGCACCTTGCCGTGCTCGGGCGTGATGATCGTCACGATCCGGTCCGCCTCACCGAGCCGGATTGTTCGGAGGACGACCCCGGCGTCGCGGTACGTCGCCACGGGAGCTAGGACCCGGGGGTCGGGCCGCCGCGCGGGTTCAACGGTCGACGCCCCCGTAACGACGCTCACGGCGCTGGAACTCGCGCACCGCGTCGAAGAGGTCCTCGCGCCGGAAGTCCGGCCAGAGGACGTCGGTGAAGACGAGCTCGGAGTAGGCGAGCTCCCAGAGCAGGAAGTTGGAGATCCGGAACTCGCTCGAGGTACGCACGATGAGGTCCGGGTCCGGCATGTCCGGGAAATACAGGTGGTCGCGGAAATGGCGCTCGTCGATGTTGCTCGCCGGGACCTTCTCTGCGACGAGCGACCGGACGGCGTCGATGATCTCGGCGCGACCTCCGTAGTTGAAGCAGATCGTGAAGGTCATCCGCTTGTTCTTCGCGGTGAGTTCTTCGGCGTCGTCCATGTCACGGAGCAGGCGGCGAGGCACGCGCCAGTCTCGCCGGCCCGCGAACCGGACCCGCACGCCCTTGGCGTTCAGGTCGTCGCGGTTGCGCAGGAGGATTCCCCGGTTGAAGTTCATAAGGAAACGCACTTCGTCGGGGGGACGGCGCCAGTTCTCCGTCGAGAACGCGTAGACCGTGAACCACTTGACTCCGAGTTCGAGGGCGCCGTCGACGGTGTCGACGAGAGCTTCCTCGCTTGCGGCGTGTCCATCGGTGCGCGCCAGCCCGCGCTGGGTCGCCCAACGCCCGTTGCCGTCCATCACGACGGCGATATGGCGCGGGACCTGGTTTGGGTCGACACCTTCGGGGAACGGGGCATTCGGCACTACGGCGAAGCTAGTCCCGCCGGGAGTCGCTCCACCGTCGCGCAGGCCGCGCATCGCCTCGGCGCGCCCACTGCCCGTCCCGAGAAGCCGCCGGTGCGGCCGGGCGGGTGCGTCGTCCGGACTGGGGTCGTTGACGTCATGGGGGCCGTCCGCGAAGGTCCGTCGGCCGGATCTGCGACGGCCCGGGAGGTGCAGTCAGCCGACGCGCGCGAAGCCGAGGTTCTCCGCGTCGCGGACGACCTCGAGGGGGCCGACGCGCTCGACATCTGCCTAGGGCAGTCAGACGGTTCGGCCGGGACGTCGTCGTCGCGTCGTCGTTCCAGCACTGCGTGCTCATCGACCTTGCGGTGCGCGCCGACCCGCCGATCGAGGTGGTCTTTTTCGACACGGGCTTCCACTTCCCCGAGACGATCGCGTACCTGCGAGACGTCGAGCGTCGATTCGGCCTGAACCTCAACGCCGCCGAGCCGGGCATTCCGCTCACCGAGCGTCCGTGCGGCAGCGCC